>JAEEGF010256570.1_pt1 | contig 212080 bp, 165 predicted proteins | sample 9134171 | NCBI WGS metagenome assembly JAEEGF01 (sample SAMN16246542, study PRJNA631951) | gut metagenome | biome: gut microbiome; feature: rumen; material: AP-attached | host: Bos | place: Iran: Karaj | collected 2018-10 | reverse complement strand
GGTACTACAACAACGATAGAATCAAACTGAGGCTAAAAGGAAAGAGCCCGGTGCAATACCGAGCTCTGTTCCAATCTAAGGCCTCGTAACTAATGTTAAACCGTCCAACTTTTGGGGGTCACATCATTATGGCGAGGTTTTTTTATGCTTTCAAGCTTTATTTATTTGAGCTTGAGCTGGACGGCTTTGTCACCGGAAGGAAGTTTGCCGGATCCAAGAGGTTCCGTCTGGTGGGCTACCTGAGAGATGTTCTCGTAGAAGATACCGATAACAGCAGTGCCCTTTACTTTTTCGCCGCTCTCAAGGATAGCGGAACGATCCATTGCAAATTCAATCTTCACAGCCTGAACATCTTTCTTGCTTGCGGGCTCATTGATGCTCATGACAGGGGAGAATTTGAAGGTGTCAGCATTTGAAACAGTGTTGTCGGAAACGGGCGTGCCTTCTACGTCATCACCCCACCAACCATAGCCGTGGTCACCGAGAGGCTTGCCAACCATATCGTCTGTCCAACTAGCATCATGGAGCTCAGGCCAGTTGTTCTGGTTCCAACCAAATGCCATCTTGTTGCCAACTGCATCGAAGCAGAAGTAGTACTGAGGGAAAGCATCGAATCCCATGTAGTCCCACATGGGTTCACCATCAGAACCATCTTTGATTGCATCTATGGAGCAGTCACCGATTCTGCGGGCACCATATGCTGCATTTGCGTTGTCGTCGCAGCCTACATAGACAATGAGTGCACCGGGAGTGTCCTGGCTAAAAGTAGGAATCCAGCCGGTCCAGCTGCCGCCACCGGTTACGGGGCCGTCGGAATCTTCCTTTACATAGATGTATTCGTAGTTGATCTCAGTGTAGACATAGATGTTGTCTTCATCAGAAGCGAGTTTCAGGCGCAGAATACCGTTGTAGTCAGGGTCTGAATTCTCCTCATAGATGTAGTACTCACCGTCTGCGGTGTCTGCAGTAAGGGCATCCCATTCAGAGAAGTTACCGTCAATGGAAATATCCATAGAGAACCCTTCTTCTCCTCCTCCTCCTTCAGGATCTTTCTGCTCCTTGTCATCGGGCTTGTTGTTGTTTTTCTGGTTGTTCGGCTTGCTGCAGGAGAACACCAGAAGGGCGGCCAAAAGGCCTGCACCCAGAATCATGAAAACTTTTTTCATAATTGAATTGGTTTAAAAAAGTTAATAATATTATGAGGTTTAGGATAATTCTTTTATTCCATTTATAACGCAAATATACAAATAAAATATAAAAAGTATTACAGATGTTTCGAAAACGAAACTCTGCGAAACGATATTTCGAAATAATCGTAATATTTTTGAACGAATTTAGATATATTTGCATCTAATAAAAAGAAGATATTTTTTTAACTTAACTAATACCATTATGAAGAAAGTTCTTAGTTTTTTGTTCGTGGCAGCAGTAGCCGCCTTTGTGTTAGTTTCTTGCTCAAAGCCCAAGACCCCTGCAAAGCAGGATAAGGACTCCAAGGAGCAAGACAGTGGAAAGGAAGATGAAGGGAAACCCCAAGATGAAGAACCCGCAAAACTGGCCGTTGACGGTAAGTTCGGTGAATGGGCAGACATCGCTCCCGTTGAAGGAGAGGATGCCATTATTCTCATGAAAGCCCAGATGGATGACTCCAAGATTTATTTTTACATAGAGGCCGATGCTCAGTCACTGTGCAATGAAGACAGTTCATACTCAAACTATTTGACCATATACATCGATTGCGGTTCCGACTCCAGCTCAATCACTTACTGGGGCGGAGAAGAAGGCTGCAAATTTGACGTTGCCTTCCAGGTTTGGCTTATGCAGAAGGCCAAGGCTTCCATGGCCAACTGGGATACCGGTTTTGCCGGGAGGGCTAAGATTGAAGATGGCGTTTACAGGGCTGAGTTCTGCTGGAGCCGTGCAACGGACATGCTGAAGGAGTCGCCTCTCTATTTTGGTGCATACCTTAAAGACCAGTATGTGGAATATCCTGAAGACGGGGCGTCTGAAGGCGCATGGATTGACGGTGAGGATGTAGGCTTCGCACCCGCCAAGGGAGAAGACATGGCAAGAATCAAGTAATTCACCCTTTTTGTTAACTATTTAACCATGAAAAAACTTTACATTATACTTCTCGCGGCTGTAACGGTTGCCTTCATGTTCAGTGCCTGTCAGAAACCTTCAAACAAACCCGCAGGCAAAGATAAAGACAATGATAAAGAGCAGCAGGATCAGCAGGGTGGAGACTCTGGCAACAACGTACAGATTTCAATTGATGGCAATTTTGCAGACTGGGATGCCATCACGGAGTCCGTAGCAAACAACAACGACTATGTTGATATGTTCAAGGCTGGTTCCGATGACCCTATCCAGGTTATTAAGATTGCCTCTGACCCCGATAATATCTATTTCTACTTTGAGTTCACTGCAGAGCTTCTGCCTCAGAATGAAGCCTGTGGCACCTGGGGCAGTTCTTTTTCTGAAAACGCTCTGGATGTTGAGATGGGAGACGACGACGAAGAATTCCGTGAGGTCATGCATCTGTTTATAGACCCCGACGGAAAAGGCAGCACCGGTTTCCTTACTTTCGAGGATCCTGAAAAAGAAGGTACTCCCGCTATCGGTGATCTAGGCTCAGAGATGTGCGCACAGTTCTTTATGTATTTCAAGCCTTCCACAGGCAATGTGTGTGTCGCTTTTGAGCAGACCCTCATTGGCCCCACCAAGGTTGGTCCTGTAGGCGAGAATGATCAGGTTGACGGTGATTATACCGGAGACTTTAACTACAACGGCACCTTCTGCCAGGGTTGGCCTGATGAAGGTGAGGAAGCTGCTTTCCCGCTTTGGGGCTGGCAGAACTTTGACGATTCCGGCGCAGGTGACAACGACTGTCCAAGGCCCGACAACTGGAAATCCGGCAAACTGGACGGCAGCGGTGTCGTGAAGGTGGAGTTCTCACTGGATAAGGATGACATAGTGAATCTCAAGGATTCCGATGAAGAGCTTGCCTGCGGCGTTATCTTCGACTGGGATAACAGAGAGCCTATCTATCAGGCAACCGGTGTCCTTCGCGTCTCTTACGCAAAGTAATTTTTTATTAGTTTTCCGGGGCTGGCATTTTGATGTCAGCCCCTGTTTTTATAACTTTGTGTAAACTAATACCATATGCAATGAAAAAAAGCCACTTCACCAGTTTGTTCTCCTGCCTGGCGGCTGCGCTTTTCGTGCTGTCGTGCGGACAGCCCGTGTCGGAAATTGAAGTCCCCGGACCGGATGAAGAGAATTCACCGGAGGGAGATGACCCTTCCGGTACTGACAACCCGGACAGCCCTGATAACCCTGATCCCGACACCCCGGACACTCCAACCCCTCAGCCTCCGGCTCCGGTTGATGACCCTGAAGCCGATGCTGGTCTTTCCGTAGTGTCCTTCCAGGAGATAAATGGGGATGTCATTAATCCTGAACGCGGTTTCTACTATCCCTACGAGGGAGGCGGGGAGTACAACACCCTTACGGCAAGCACCGTGAAGAGCAAGCGCAGCCAGGGCCATACGGTTCTATACGTGCAGTATGTCCTCCCTAAATATATGTCAAAGGACATCCCTCAGAGCGTCCTTGACAATATTCAGAAGGATATGGATGGTCTGAGGGCGGGCGGGGCCAAGTGTGTCCTCCGCTTCTGCTACAAACAGAATGAGTCTGAGTCCAACAAGCCCTGGGATCCAACGGAAAAATGGGTTATGCGCCACATAGAGCAGGTGAAACCTATCCTTCAGAAGAATGAAGACGTAATAATGGTGTACCAAGCCGGTTATGTGGGCGTATGGGGAGAGTGGTACTATTCTGACCACTTTGGTATGAATCCCAAATCCTACGAGGACTATCAGCCGCGCCGCCGCGTTCTTGATGCTATGCTTGCCGCCCTGCCTGAGAGCCGTCAGGTGGCTGTAAGGACTCCGGATTTCAAGCTGGGAATGTATGGCCTGAGCCTAAAAGACACTCTCACGGCCAAAACTGGACATGGCGGCACCACTCTATCCCGTATCGGTGGCTTCAACGACTGCTTTATGTCATCGGCCGATGACTGGGGAACATATGAGTCTTCCAATTCCAGGAAGTTCTGGAATGGAGACACCCGTTATACCTTTATGGGCGGCGAAACCTGTGCCGTCCAGCAGAGTTCCACGGGTAATTTCTGCGACTGCGGCCCTTCCATCAAGGATATGGAAGACTATCACTGGACTTATCTTAATATCAGTTACAATACCAAGGTCCTGAACGTATGGAAGAAGGGCGGGTGCTATGATGAGGTGAAGCGTCGTCTTGGATATAGGATAGTACTGGAAAAGGTTCTTCACACTCCGGAGGCGGTTGCGGGGCAGCCCTACAGGGTGGCTATGTACCTTAGGAACGACGGCTTCTCGGCCTTCCAGAACCCCCGTGATGCGCGCCTGGTGTTTGTAGCTCAGGATGGCAAGGAAACGGTGTTTGACCTTGGCTCAGATCCCCGTTCCTGGCATCCTGGCAGGTACAGGATAGAGAAGTCAATCACTCTTCCGGCCGCGAAGGGAACACTCTATCTGCATCTTGCAGATCCTCTCCTTCCCAACCGTCCGGAATACAGCGCTGCCCTTGCAAACCAGGGCGTGTGGGATTCATCTAAGGGATACAACAAACTGCTGGAACTTTAGTATGAGAAGTTATCTATTTGCACTGTCCATGGCGGCAGTGCTTGTCTTTTCTTGCGGTCCCAAACCGGAGATTGTGCTCTTTTGGGACACCCACAGCGTTGATTACTCCGATATTGATGTCGCGGAAGAGCAGTTTGCCGATTTCGCGGAACTTGCGGTGGCGGCCCCGGAGCGGGATGCCCGCAAAGCCATAGACGTCCTGTATAACCACCTCAAAGCAGACGAAGTTGCGTACTACATCTATTCCGACTGGATGGAATCTGCTTTCTATAACCTGCTTTCTCCCTGCTATTCCCCGGCGCTATATGCAAAGGCCGTGGACAGGATAGTCTCTGATGGCATCATCCCACGTGGGTCGTGTGAACCGTATATCCAAAAGAGGGAGTGGTCTGGGTATAACCTGCAAGGGAAGAAGGCAACGGTTCCCGGAGTTGTTCTCCGTGAGAAAACACTTGTACTGGTGCTGGATAAGGGCTGTCCCACGTGCCGCGAAGCCCTTACCATGCTTCTTGAAAAGTGGCCTGATGTAAGGCGCGTTGCCGTTTGCTGCGGATATGGCCCCGAGCCCACAGTGGAGGGATGGGAGTACGTACACCAAGATCCCTCAAATCCGGTCTTTGATCCCAGGATGACTCCCATCTATTTTGTCGTGGCCAGTGACGGAACTGTTGAGGTTTCGTATACAACGGTATTCTAGTATATCTGGAATAAAATTGAAACCGTTTCGAAACATTCCGAAATGGTTTTTTATATTATTTCCTTATAGGAAACTTGAATTTTTCATTGAGGAAAGATAAATTTACATTGCTAAATGCTAAATACTAAATACACTTAACTAATCAAATACCAACAAAATGAGAAAACTATTTTCCATCATCCTTCTGAGCCTGATTGGCGTTGCTGCATTTGCGCAGGATATCGTCACGGGTTCAGTTAAAGATGCCGTAACTGGGGAGCCCCTGATTGGCGTTGGGGTGCTCGTCTCCACCGGCGGCGGTGATGTCACCGACATGGACGGTAATTTCACCGTCAAAGCCGGAAAGAATGCAACCCTCACCTTCAGCCTAATCGGCTACACCGATGTAGTTGAGCCTGTTAACGGAAGGGCCAAGATTGACGTCTCCATGAAGGAGGATGTCAACTTCCTGGACGAGGTAGTGGTTATGGGTTACACCTCGCAGAAGAAGAACGAGCTATCCAGCTCAGTTGTCTCTCTCCGTGCAGATGAAATTGTGGATACTTCCACCCCTGACCTTGGAAATATGATTCAGGGTAAGGCGGCCGGTGTTGTGGTCATGAATGCCAGTGGCCAGCCCGGTGAGTCTGCTCAGATCCGTATCCGTGGTACCGGTTCCATTTCTGCAAGCGCAGACCCTCTGTATGTTGTTGACGGTATTGCCGGTGGCACCTTCAACCCCAATGACGTGGAGAGCGTGACCATCCTTAAGGACGCTTCTGCAACCGCTCTGTACGGTGCATCCGCAGCCGGTGGCGTTATTGTTGTTACCACCAAGAGTGCCAAGGACCGTGAGCGTACTGAGGTCAATTTCAAGGCCAGCGTGGGTATGAAGCAGGCTCTTACCGGCCGCTTCCATCCTATGGACAGTGAGGAACTCTATGAGACCCAGCGCTTGATGTTGTCCAAGAGCGCTTTCAAGAGCCAGCGTCCGGAAAGCCTTCTTGACAGGGACTTTGACTGGTTCGGCAATATTTTCAGAAAGGCTGTTGTTCAGGACTATTATGCTTCTATTGCCGGTGTGGCAGGACGCGTGAACTACTTTGCAAGTATAGACCATTACGACGAACAGGGCTCCATGATCGGCACCTCATTTGACCGCAATTCCGCCCGTGTGAACCTGTCGGCTCCAATCGGCAAGACGGCAACCCTGAATGTGCGTGTGGGATACAACCGTAGCCACAGTAACAATTTCGCCAACACCGACTGGAAAAATATTGGAACCGCTTATAACGGAATGCCTTGGGACAATCCGTTTGATGATAATGGCGTCGCAATAGCCGTGGGCATGCCGGAAGCCGCCGGTCTGAAGTGGTATGGGAAAGAGCAGTACAACCCCTTCCACTCCCTTCAGTACAATACCGCACAGAGTTGGAACGAAGACATCGTAGGTGATTTCCAGCTGATCTGGAACATCACTGACTGGCTCACTTTCACCAGCAACAATCGTCTGGCTTCCTCCAACTGGAGCAGCAAGACATACCTGGACAAGCGTTCCAACACATCGGCCAAGAACATAGGTACCCTTGACCAGGGGAGCGGCAGAAGCTGGAGCGTGGGCCTTACCGAACTCCTCAAAGCTCATAAGAACTTCGGCGCTCATAACGTCAACGGTATCGTCGGTGCCGAATTCGGCTGGGGCTACACCGAAGGCATCGGCGCTTCCGGAAGCAATATGCTCACCGGTATGCAGGCACTCAACAGTTCTATCCATACCGGAGTGTCCGGTAACGATTACCGTTCTGCCGCCTGGGCAGTACTGGCACAAGCTCAGTACTCCTATGCGGAAAAATACATCGCCACCGCTTCCATCCGCTATGACCGCACTTACAAGTTTGCCCCCAAAGCTCGCGGCGGTTTCTTCCCCGGCGTGTCTGCTGCATGGATTATCAGCAAGGAACGTTTCATGGAGAACGTCAAATTCTTCGATCTCTTGAAAGTTCGTGCTGGTTATGGTGTAACCGGTAACTCGGACATCGAGCCTTTCCTCTACCAAGACCTCTATACCACCAGTTCCACATACAACGACAAGGTCGTAGCCGTGGCTGAAAGAATGGCCAACGACTACCTGGGCTGGGAATCGGCCCACATGCTCAGCTTTGGTATCGAAGCCCGTATGCTAGACCGCATCAATTTTGCCCTGGACCTTTATAATACAGACAACAAGAACCTTCTCCTTTCTGTTCCACAGGCGCTTTCTTCCGGTTTTGCGGAGTATACCGCAAATGTCGGTACAATTAACAATAAGGGTATAGAGCTGGCCGTGGACGGCGATATCATTAAGAACAAGGATTGGAAATGGAATCTGGGCTTTAACATCGGCTTTAACCGAAATAAGGTGAAGTTCCTGCCCAACGGTGCTTTCGAACATGGCACAGGTACTCCCGAGGTGCAGCAGAGAGTTGCCCAGGGGTATGACATCTATACCTGGTATATGCCCGAATGGGCCGGTGTTGATCCTGAAAACGGAGACCCTCTGTGGTGGGCCTACGAGAAAGAAACTGACGATGACGGCTTCCCGCTTTATTATGTCCTGGACGAAAACGGAAATCCTACCTCTGAAAAGGGCATAGAGACGTCGCCATGGCCCGTTTTCACTGGTAACAGGGAAAAGACCAACGTATATAGCAATGCCGATTACCGCATGGTTGGATCTGCCACCCCGGCGTTCACAGGCGGTATCACCACCAGCCTCAGGTGGAGGAACTTTAGCCTTGCTGCCAACTTCCACTTTGTCGTCGGCAACAAGATTTACAATCAGGCACGTAACACTATTGATGCTGATGACGCCTACACGGATTACAACATGCAGAGTATCCGTAACGGTCTGGGATGGGTACGCTGGGATCCGGATGACGAAAGCACTCATGAAATTGCTACTCACCCCTACCCCAAGGGCGCTGTCAAAAAGTCCAGTAACGCAGTGTCCACCCGTTATCTGGAAGACGGCAGTTTCTTCCGTCTGAAGAATCTTACGCTGGCCTACAACATAGACAAGCCCATTCTATGGAACTTCGTCAAGGGCGGCCGTGTTTATTTTACTGCCGATAACGTGTTCACTCTCACCAAGTTCTCCGGTGCAGACCCTGAGGTCCGCTTGGAAGGTACTTCCTGGTCGCTTGCAGGACTGTTCAACGACAACTATCCTGTGCCAAGAGCGTTTGTCTTAGGTGTCGACCTCAAATTCTAATTTCAAGAAGCCATGAAAAAGATACTTTCAACAATTATATTCCTTCCCATCCTTCTTGCAGGATGTATGAAGCTGGACTTTGTGCCGTCGGACGCCCTTACAGGCGCCGCCCTTGCAACAAACCCGGCAGCGGCAGAGTACACCACAGACGGTATATACTCAATGATGAAGGATATGTCTTCATACCAGAACTCGCAGAACAACTCTTTTGTGCGTCAGTATTTTCTGCTGAACGAATTGAAGACAGATAATATCTGCTATTCCAACACCAGTACAGACCCTTTCTGGAAGGCTGCTCAGTTCATTGACGATGAAACTACCCCCAACAATTCCTATATGTGGTATATATGCTATAAGATGATATATGCCGCAAACTCCAATATCAGTGGTCTTACGGAGGATACCAAGGAGAGCAGGCAACTCAAGGGAGAGAACCATTTCCTCAGGGCCTTCTTCCACTTTACTCTCACAACACTCTTTGCAAAGCCGTATGGTTTTGACCAGGGTGCAAGCCCGGGTATTGTCCTCCGCATAGGAACGGACTATTCCGAGACCAAGCGTTCTACCGTAGCGGAATGCTATGATGCCATAGAGGATGACCTCAAGGAGGCCATACGCTTGATGTCTCCCGGCTACAAGAGGGGAAACAACGGATATGCCACCCAGGAGGCAGCACACGCACTTCTTGGACGCCTGTATCTGTACAAGGAGGACTGGGATGCATGTATAGCAGAATGTGATGCAATTCTTGGAGACAATCCAAACAGCCACCTTGAGTCCGAAGTAACGACGCTTTACTCTACTGCTCCCACCTCGAAGGAAGTTCTCTGGTGCGTGGATATCACAGACACTGACATTGCTAATATGCCTCCAAAGGGCAACCTGGCCAGCATGTTTGACTCTCCTGATGGCACCCAGAATACTGGTTGGGGAGAACTATACCTGGCAGATCCCCTTCATGATTTGTTCCAGCGCTTCCCTCAGGACAAACGCTATAAGGATATCATTCGCCTACACGCTTCTGTACCGGGCCTGCTGGTTTATTGGACTGAGATGGACGAGGGCTCAATGAAGCCGGTCATTGCTTATCCTGATGTCACCTTCAACAAGATAGATACCAAGGAAGTAAAGAATGATTTTGGTGAAATGAAGCTGGTAGATGTATATGAGGTTGCTGCCGTGACATCTTGTGTCACGGCCAATGCAGACGGCTCATATTCGTTTACTTATGACGGGAAAGCCCTTAAAGCCATTCCTGACAACACGGCTTCAAAGATCTGCGATGAATTCCCCGGCTATATCCTGAATGATGGCTCCAATACCCGTTGTTATGTGCGTCAGGTAATGCCCACCGCCATAGCTACCAATGAGTTGGAATGGGACGATGAAAAAAAGAAAAAAGAGATAGTCAGTCAAACCCCTACTGCCGTATGGGATGGTAGTGGCTGCAGCATCCGTGGCGCCGGTGGACAGTTCCTTTGCTGGTTCAGTGAGAAATTCTCACACCAGACCAATCTGACATATCCCATCTCCTCATCCTTTATTATGCTGCGTTACGCTGAGGTAATACTGAACAGGGCCGAGGCTTATGCTCATAAGGGAACTGTTGACAAGGCTCTTGCTGACATCAACGTGATCCGTACCCGTGCCGGCCTTACCGGCGCGGCCCAGATGTCAGCCGGTAATCTTGCCGGTCGTGGCTATTCCGATATCGTTGATGCAGTACTGGACGAGCGCCGCATGGAGTTCTACTATGAAGGCCTCCGTCTTCAGGACCTTATCCGCAACAAACGAGACATTGACCGCCGCTTCCTGAATTTTGCCAAGGCCGAAGTAATTCCTTATAATGACCTCAGGATCCAGTATCAGATCCCCATGGACGAAACTCGCGTGAGCGGAATTGCTCCTAATCCCCGCTAAGAAGTCAAAACATGATATTTTCTTCTGGACAAAAACGCAAGGCAACTTGCGTTTTTGTTTTTTTTGTCACTTAGATTGCACATGAAGGAGTAAAACCAAGTGAAAGCACCCGAAACCAAAATGAAACAGGGACCGTTGCGGTAAAGCAGTTTTTTCTGTAATTTTGTGTGAACCATAGAATTAACCGCAAGGGATGAAAAAATCTATTCTAATAGCCGTTTCGGCAGCCCTGCTGGCTGCCCTCCTGGTTTCCTGCAAGCAGAACGGGGAACCGCAGCTTCAGTATTACCAGACTCCATTTACATATGATATTGTGAACGTGAAGGAGCCGCCCCAGACCAATGAAGTTAAGAACATCATCTTCATGATCGGTGACGGCATGGGCCTTGAGCAGGTGAGCTGTGCGTGGGTCCTCAACAAGGGCAAACTGAACTTTGACAACTTCAAGTCAGTGGGCATTTCCCGCACGTGGTGCACCAATGCCCTAATCACAGACTCCGGAGCGGGCGGAACCGCCCTGGCTGCAGGTAAGAAGACAGGATACAGCCATGTGGGAACGGCCGCAGATACCACGGACCTCTATTCCATACTGGTGGACGCCGCGCGTCTTGGCAAGAGCACGGGCGTAGCCGTTACCTGCCACTTTGCCGATGCAACGCCCTGCGACTTCTGCTGCCACAATGAGTACAGGTACAACCAGGAGGATCTTATCGCAGACTACGTGACCTGCGGCGTGGATTATCTTGCGGGCGGCGGCCTGGACTGGTTCACGGTGAACCGTACGGATGGTCGTGACATCACAAAGGAAATGGCTGCGGCGGGGTACAACGTTGCCCTTACGGAGGATGAGCTTTTGGCGGCGGAACTCCCTGTTATCGGCCTGCTTTCCCCGGATAACCTTCCCGTTGCGCAGGAGAGGGGAGACCTCTTCCGCCATATGGTTGCCCGCGGGCTTGATCAGTTATCCAAGAATGAAAAGGGCTTTGTGATGATGATAGAAGGCTCCTGCATAGATGACTGGCTGCACGGAAATGACATTGAGAAGGCCATGGAGGAGCTCCTGGACTTTGACCGTACCCTTGGTGATGTCCTTAAATGGGCGGAGGCAGACGGCCATACCCTTGTTGTGATGACCGCAGACCACGCAACGGGCTGCCTTACACTACAGGACGGAAACCTTGAGGAAGGCCTCATTGGCGTTCACTTTGCTTCTGAGGCGCATAACGGCATTGCAGTTCCGTTCTACGCCTGGGGCCCCGGCAGCGCGCAGTTCACGGGAATCCGTGAGAATGAGGAATGGGGTAAACTGGTAGCATCTTTTGTAAAATAAGGAAAGATACCCGGTCACGCCGGGTATGACGAAAACACAGATACCCGGTCACGCCGGGTATGACGAAAAACAGAATTATGGCACAGAAAAAACACAATTGGCTGCTGTATGCCCTGATAACAATGATTACCTGGGGCATCTGGATGACTTTTTCAGATCCGACCATCGGGGAGCATTATCTTGGAATTCCCGCAGACTTCCCCTCTGAGATGGTGTATGTGGTGTGGGCACTTTCCATGATTCCCTGTGCAATCTTTGCACTGATAAACATCAAGTGGAAACTGGATGTCCGTCCCAAGACCGTGGCTCTTTCAATGGGTGTGGGGCTTCTTGGCGCCGGCGGGCAGCTGGTGCTGTTCCTGGCCCTCAAGTATGCCCCGTCATATCTTGTGATGCCCATGATCTCCGTGGCACCTATCGTTACGGTTATCCTGTCCTCCATCTTCCTTAAGGAGAAGGTGTCCAAACTTGGAATCCTTGGTATTGTGCTGGCTTTTGTGGCCATCATCTGCTTTGCAATGCCCAGTGATACCGAAGGCGCAGCATCCGGCTGGCTGTGGATTGTGCTTGCGGCGGTAGTTTTCATCTGCTGGGGTATCCAGGCCTTTGTTATGAAGCTTGCCAACAACAATACCCCAGATGCGGAGAGCGTGTTTGTTTATATGGCCCTTGCAGCCGTGGTGCTCATTCCCGTGGCATTCCTCCTGAAGTCTCCTTCAGAACTTGCGGCATATGGATGGGGCGTCCCCACCAAGGTGTTCTTCGTACAGATTCTCAATGCAATTGGCGCATTCACCCTTGTGTACGCAAACCGCTACGGCAAGGCTATGGTAATTGCTCCACTGGCCGATGCCTGCTCTCCCGTCATCTGCTGCCTGCTCTCCATAGTGCTTCTCCTTATTGCCGGTATGAACGCCCTTCCCACCGTATGGCAGGTATGCGGTATGGTGGCGGCAATCTCCTGCGTGTTTATCTTCAGCCGTGAGTAGAATGAAGAAGATTTTTCTCTTTGTATGTGCATTTGCGCTAGTGTCTTGTGGCTGTGATAAGGTACCGGTGGTTGCTCCTGTCGTCCCCTCTGAAGAAGAGGATGATTCCTCAAAGGATGATTCTTCAGACCCTCCGTCAGATCCTTCTACTGACCAGACGGATGCTCCGTGGGAGAACCCCTTTGTTCCCGCCCCGGAGGAACCGCTTGTTCATGAAAAACCTGCCGATGCCGGAGAAAGTGTATCTTTGTCGGCCTCTGTAACCGGCGTTCAGCCAATGACGGGAATAGTTCTGTGGAACACAAGCGGCTCACGCACAAAAAGCTACGTGCAGCTGGAGTTCTCATACATGCTCTATAGTGACGTATGCAAGAGAAAGGATGTCTTTGACTGGAGCGTAGTGGATAATCTTCTCTCAGATGTAGCCGCCCGCGGTCATCAGGCTGTGCTTCGTTTCCGCTATACTTATCCCGGGAAGAAATGCGCAGTTCCGGACTATATTAAAAAATGGCCCGGATACGAGGCTACAAACGAAAAGTGCGAGGGCCGTGATACTGAGTTCCCGGACTGGCGCTGCGAGGAACTACAGCGTTTTCATAAGGAATTCCACATGCACTTTGCAGAGCGATACGACCAAGATCCCCGTTTGGCTTTTGTAGAAACCGGCTTTGGCCTTTGGGCCGAGTACCATATCTATGACGGCCCGTTCATAATGGGTCAGACATTCCCCTCGATGGCTTTCCAGAGCGAGTTTCTGCCTCTGATGGATAAGTGGTTCAAGTGCACGCCATGGATGATTTCTATTGATGCGGCAGACGATAAATATGCTCCGTTCAGTTCTAAAAAGTCTTTGCTTAACCTCAGGTTCGGTAATTTTGACGATTCCTTTATGTGCAAGGCTTGGGATAATGAAAACTATCCTAACTGGAAGTTCTTCGGACAGGACAGGTATAAGAAGGCTCCTTTTGGAGGTGAATTCAGCTATTACACATCAAGTGATCAGGCTCATGCCCTGGACCCTGAAGGGATGCATGGCCGTGTGTTTGAAGATCAGGTGGCAAAAACCCATATGACTTTCATTATCGGCAACGACCAACCTGGCAAGCAAACAGAGGCCCGTATCAGGGAAGCCGCCATGTCTATGGGCTACCGCTTTGAAATCAGGGACTTTTGTGTGAATGAAGGCGTCTGCGCTTCCGTTCTTATTGCCAATGTTGGCGTTGCGCCTATCTACAAGGATGCGTTTGTCTCAGTGGACGGCGTGCGAGGCTCATTCAGCTTACGCTATCTCATGCCCGGAGAATCCACCTGGATCCAGATCCAGTGCCCAGCCACCAAGGCTTCCAAGCCCTCTATTGAGTGCGACCACCTTGTGAAGGGCCAGAAGATAGAATACCAGGCTTCCGTGAAATAATTATTTGTCTTTCAATAATAAAAGCCGTACCTTTACGATATGAGAAACGTAATTGTATCGGCTTTTATTATTTTGCTTGCCTCTTGCGCGGGCTCAGAATGGACATTGACACAGGACAGCACAGGAAAGACTTATCCCGCTTCCGTTCCGTCAACGGTGGCGGCTGTGTTGCTTGATAACGGCGTGGAACTCACCCCTGAGGCCCTGGAAGGAAGTTTCACATACTCCACCGTGTTCAAGGCTTATGACCCTTCGCTTCATTATACCCTCCGTTTTGACGGCCTGGGTTATTATGCCGATATCTTCTTCAACGGGGAGAAGATTGCCTCAAAGGACACAACCTTTGGCATCTTTGCCGTCCGTGAGTTTGACGTAACCCGCCTGATGGAAAAGAAGAATCACCTTGAGGTAAGGCTTGAAAGGGCCAAGGCCGGAGACCTTAACCTTGGGTGGGTGGACTGGAGCCCCGCTCCGGAAGACGAGAGCATGGGCCTTGTAAGGGGCGTCACCCTCCGCTCCCACGGAGACGTTTCCATAAAGGACCTCTACGTCCATCCCATCCTGGATGATGATTTGGATGAGGCCGATATTGAAGTTCGTGCTCTCCTATGCAACCATACATCAGAGCCACGTAACGTTGTTCTTAAGGGTGTCATGGAAGGCCAGGAGTTCTCCCATTCCCTTACCCTCAATGCCGGTGAAACCCGTGAGGAGATATTCAAGGCCCTTGAGATTGATAATCCCCGCCTCTGGTGGACCCATGACCTTGGGAAGCCGGAGCTTTACAATCTCAGGCTCCTTGCCCTCACCGGAAAGGCGGTATCGGACAAAGTCTCCCGCACATTCGGCATACGTAAGTTCACCTCCCGCCTCAACCAAGACGGCAACCGCCAATACACCCTCAACGGCCGTGACATCCTTGTGGTGGGCGCCGGCTGGGCCGATGACCGTTATCTCCGGGACACCCATGAAAGCATCGCCCATCAGGTGAAGCTGGTAAAGGACATGGGCCTTAACTGTATCCGCTTTGAGAATATCTGGGGCAAGGATTCCTATATCTATGACCTTTGCGACAAAGAGGGCCTCATGGCAATTACCGGCTGGAGCTGCCAGTGGGAATGGGAAGGCTACTGCGGCATCCCCCACAGCAATCTGTATGGCTGCATCAATGACCCTGAGCGCAATGCCCTGGCATACCGTTATTTCCGTGACCAGATGCGCTGGATACGCAATCACCCTTGCATCGCTGCGTTCCTTACCGGCAGTGACCGTATTGCAAACCCTCAGCTTGAGCCTCTTTACCTCAAGGAATTCAAGGCTCTGGGGCTGGAGTTCTCCTATATCTGCAGTGCGGCCTCCAAGGTCTCAATGGCAGGGCCTTCCGGCAACAAGATGACGGGCCCCTATGAGTACTGCGGCCCTGAATACTGGGTGGATCCCCAGGCCGATGGCGGCGCTCTTGGCTTCAACACGGAAACTGGTATCGGCCTTAATATGCCTCAGCTTGAATCCGTAAAGAAGATGATTGCCCCGGAGGACCTCTGGCCCGTGGGAGCAGCCTGGGACAGCCTCTGCACCGTAGCAGGGGAGGGCATGCACGATACCCATGTCATCCGTGAGGTGGTTGCCGGCCAGTACGGTGAGCCCTCTTCCGTGGAGGAATTTGTTGCCCGTGCGCAGGCCGCGGATTACACCGGCACACGCGGTATGTACGAGGCCTTCCGTATCAATATAGGTAAGGCTACGGGCGTGGTGCAGTGGATGCTCAATTCTGCCGTCCCCATGCTCTACTGGCAGCTGTATGACTGGTACGGAATTCCTACGGCCGGTTATTATGGCACCAAGAAGGCCCTGGAGCCCGTTCAGCTGCTTCTGCAGTGGGAAGAGCGTAAGCTTTATGCCGTAAACGGTCTGGCAACTGGCAGCGGCGCTGCAAAACTGGACTGCACCGTACGCATCTTTGATGCAGCATCCCGTGAAATCCAGTCCGTTCCCGTGAGTGTAAGTGTCCCTGAAGGCACTTCCGTGCCCGTTTTGGACCTTCCTCAGGGAGAGGATCTCTTTGTATTTGTGGAGGGCGGGGCAAATAACTTCTATGCCGTTCCGGCCCAGGGCAATGTCCACGACTTTGCGCATTCAGGCTGGTTCCAGACGCCTATCGGCACGTATGCAAACCTCTCTTACGTGACGGCGCTTCCCGCTCCGGATCTCAGTGTCAAGGAGGACGGCGCGCACAACGTGACAGTTGTGAATAATTCTGATACCGTGGCCTTCCAGGTGGTCCTGAAGCTCCTTGACGGTAATGGGGAGCTTGTTCCGGAGGCCTTCTGGTCAGACAATTTCTTCTCCCTGCCGCCTCACGGCAGCATAGTGGTTTCCCACGGCGGGAAGGGCAAGGTAGCCTGGACCGCAGGGCTGTAATTATTGGACTGTTTTACGGATAGAACTTCCCGTCAGTCCTGCTGGCGGATTATCTTTGATCCGGGAGGTACGCTGTGGGTAAGCCATACGTTACCGCCAATCACGGAGCCTTCCCCAATTGTAATGCGGCCAAGGAGCGTGGCGTTACTGTAGATGGTGACGCCGTCCTCTATGATGGGGTGGCGGGGGATGTTGCAGGGAGTGCCGTCGGCATCCTTCCTGATATTCTTTGCGCCAAGGGTGACGCCCTGATATATGGTCACGTAATTGCCTATTATGGTGGTCTGACCAATCACAACGCCCGTTCCGTGGTCAATTGCAAAATGATGGCCGATGGAAGCCTGAGGATGAATGTCTATTCCGGTATTGGCGTGGGCCCATTCGGTGAGCATGCGGGGGATGATGGGAATCCCCAGTGCGTCAAGCTCATGGGCCACCCTGTAGTGGATCATTGCGGTTACGGCGGGGTAGCAGTACACAATTTCCTGGAGACTGTCCGTTGCGGGGTCATTGCTGGCAATGGCCTCCACGTCCTGTTTCAGGAGCCTGGCAATGTCCGGGACTCTCTCCCTGAACTTATCTACGGCGTCCTGCGGGCACAGCTGCGCAAGGACGTCCATGGCATTCTGCAGGGATTCCTCATACGGGATAAAGTTATACTCCGGGAACATGGCGTCACTGAGTGACTCCATAAGGGCTCTGAGATGCAGCCTTGTCTGTTTAATTGGTATGTTCATGCGGTAAATACTCCTGTTGAAAGGTAACGTTCCCCGGTGTCCGGAAGAAGGGCCACAATCATCTTTCCCTCGTTCTCCGGTAGCCGGGAGAGCTTCAGGGCAGCGCAGAAGGCGGCTCCAGAGGATATTCCCACAAGAAGACCTGTCTTTCCGGCCAGAAGTCGGGTGGCCTTCATAGCATCTTCACTGGTAATGGGCTGGACCTGGTCCACTACTGCCGGATCATAGGTGTCCGGGACAAAGCCCGCGCCTATTCCCTGAATCTTGTGGGCGCCGCTCCTGCCCTCACTGAGGACGGGACTTTCCGCAGGCTCCACGGCTATGACGCGGACACTGGCCTTGTGCTTTTTGAGGGCCTTTCCGGTTCCGCTTACAGTGCCTCCTGTGCCCACTCCGGCCACAAAGATATCCACGGCGCCGTCAGTATCATTCCATATTTCCTCCCCGGTGGTTTTCTCATGGGCCAGGGGATTGGCGGGGTTCACAAACTGCCCTAGGATCACGGCGCCCGGGATGCTCTCACTGAGCTCCTGAGCCTTTGCAATTGCACCCTTCATCCCTTGCGCTGCTGGGGTGAGTTCCAGGGTGGCCCCAAGTGCCTGCAGGAGCTGCCTCCTTTCAAGGCTCATGGATTCCGGCATGGTTAGAATTACCTTGTATCCCTTTGCAGTACCAACCCAGGCCAGGCCCACGCCTGTGTTTCCGCTGGTGGGTTCAATGATAGTGGAACCTTCTTTCAGGATGCCATCGGCCTCTGCCTTTTCTATCATTTCCGCAGCAATGCGGTCCTTGACGGACCCTCCGGGATTGAACTTTTCAAGTTTCAGGACAATCCTTGCCCTCTGCCCCTTGAATCCCTTCACCTCCAGGAGGGGAGTGCGGCCTATAAGTTCTGTAAGTGACTGGTAAATCATCTGTAATTCAAATTGTTTTACAAATCTACAAATAATTATGTATTTTTGCATTTACTATGCAACCTAGACTCCTCATAATGGCTGTGGCGGTGCTTCTTGGAGGAAGCATCGGCCTAAGGGCTCAGAACAATCCCTACAAGATAGACGACTCCTGTTATGAATGTATGTCAAAGGCCGATGCCCTCATAGGCAAGGAAGGCTTTGATGAGGCCAATGAAGCGCTTCTTAAGGCGGCCACGGCGGCTTCCGACAACAAGGCCCTTGTCCTTTATTATGTGGTTCGGCTGCGTAATTTTTGCGCCATTCGCCCGGCGAGTGATGCCGATATCCTTGCCGCCCAGGAGGAAGTCAAGACCAACGCCCGGAAGTATGGTTACCTCCAGTACTATTACCAGTCCTACCAGTCTGTTAAGAACTATTTCTTCAACACAGGCCGGCAGATCCGTGCGCTGGAAGTGATCCAGGAGATGCAGAAGCAGGCCTTCGAGGAGAATAACGAATACGGCAAATGGCTGGCAGAGAAAGAACTGGCGTCGTACTATAAGGTTTATGGGGCCTATTCTGCTGCAAGGGAGCATATACGGGCTTCTATCCGCACGTACCTTTCTACCGATGATCCCACCGTCCGCCGCCAGAGCCTGTGCCCGTATTATCTGGATTATGCTTCCACATTACAACACATCCTTGACTCTGCCCGCTTCTTCGTGGACAAAGCATGGGAGAACGCCGTCCTTCCGGTAGATACCGTGATGTGTATGCGGGAATCGGCCATACTTGCTGCCGTGGCCGGTGACTTTCCCCGCTACAAGTCATACCGGGACAAATGCCTTGAATCGCCTCATAAGCAGGCTCTGGGCCGAATGACTCCAACCATCTTCAAGAGTATTGACGCCCTGTATGACGGCAGTTTTGACATAACTGACAGATCTGACAAATCCGTGTATAATAGCCTGTCGCCAAACAATATCTACATTCTCTCCGCCGTAGCGAAGGCTGTGGGCAGGCTGGACGTAGCCGTGGAGATGAAGGATTTCTGCTTCAATGCCAACCAGAAAGACTTCTCCACCATCCTTGAGATGCATATGTCCGAGATGGATGCCCGCTATGAGAACGACCGCCTCCAGGACCAGGTGGAGGAAAAGACCCGTCAGGTGGAAAAAGTGACGCGCATGGTGATGGTGCTGGGCATCCTTCTTCTTCTGGGCGTCATCCTGGGGCTCCTTTCCTACGTGAGGAACCTTCGCCGGACACAGAAGAAAGATGAGAAGATGATTGCGGAACTCACCGCCGCAAATGAACGTGTCATGAAGGCCGATGCCGCCAAGGACCGCTTCATCCAGAACATGACCCACGAGCTCCGTACCCCGCTTAACGCCATTACGGGATTCTCCCAGCTCCTGGCACTCCCTGACGGCATGTTCTCCGCTCAGGAGAAGGAGGAGTTCGGGAAGCACGTTCTGAACAACACCAGCATGATGACCATGCTCCTTGACGACCTTATGAGTACATCGGCCATGGATACCGGTGGCTACAGGATTACAATGGGGGAGGCAGAATGCGAGTCAATCTGCAAAGAGGCCATCAATGCTGCGGAGCATCGGCTCCAGCCCGGCGTACAGCTTCTTTTCAAGCCGTCAATGGAACTGCCGTTCACCTTCACCTCCGACGCCCTCCGTATCCAGCAGGTGCTCACAAACCTCCTCACAAATGCCTGCAAGCATACAAAGGAGGGAGAAATCAGGCTTGGCTGCTCATTGGAAGAAGTTTCCGGCATGATTGCTTTCAGCGTGGAGGACACCGGCCCCGGCATTCCTGAAGGGGAGGCCCAGCGCATCTTTGAGCGTTTTGTGAAATTGGACGACTTCGTCCAGGGCACCGGCCTTGGCCTCAGCATCTGCCGTGAAATCACCGCCAAGATGGGGGGCAAGATCTACCTTGACACCTCCTACAGCCCCGGCGCCCGCTTTGTCTTTGCCGTGCCGGTATAACCTTATTTTTGAAGGATGGCATCCTTGGTCCTTGGCATTGTCCATGCGGGGACGCTGCGGTCACTGCCGTCGGAAAGGCCCATCCACCAGCATGTGGCAATTCCGGCCTCTCTGGCTTTTCCGGAGAAATATCCGGCAAAGGTGACGTTGGCGTCATTGTCTTCATTGGTCCCGCCGCCCCATTCGCCAATGATTACGGGTACCCCAAGACGTTTTACAATATATGTGTCAAGGTTTGTGAAGAGGCGGTCTATATCGGCCTTCTGTGCGTCAAATTTATCGGCCTCCCAGTAACTGTGCACCTCAATGGCTATGTGGCCGGGCTCTTCCGGAATCTGGATGCTGGCTATGGGGTCCTGGAGGTGGGCGTTCCAGGTGCCGTCTCCGCTGCAGGCGCCGTAGGTGTTCACCACAAGGTTCCTGTAGAGGTTGTTGCCGCCGGTTGCACGCACTGTCTGTGTGAACAGTGCTGCGTAGTTGTAGATGGCCTTGTAGGCGCCCTGGGCCACGGCGGCGTCGTAGCTTCCGGGGGCCGCGAATGAGGCAAAACACCAGGAGTCGTACTGGTCCAGCATCTCGTTATACGACTCAAAAAGGAGTTTCTCTCCGTAATCCTTGAAGGTGATGGCAATCTGCTGCCATAGGACCTCGTAGCGGTCCTTGGCGGCGTTGAAACCATCTTCTGAAGCCCTTATCCAGGCAGTGGAGGCTGATCCTGTGTCGTGGTGGACGTTGAGGATGCAGTACATCCCTTCGTCTATCACGTAGTCCACAACTTCCTTCACGCGGGCCATCCACTGAGGGTCCACAGTTGTACCCGTCCACGTGGCGGGATTCCATTTGTTCTGGTCGTGGAGCGTGATTGTGCCCATATGGGGGTACCAGGTTACGGGCACGCGGATTACCCCAAAACCGGCTTCCTTGAACATATGGATGAGTTCACGGGTGGTCTCCGGCTGGCCCCAGGCGGTCTCGTAATCCTTGGGGGTGCGGGCGGTCCAGGCCTCTATCCACATATTGTTAATGTCCCCGCTGTTTGTGTCAAGGGTGTTGCCAAGATTCCAGCCGGCGCCCATGTTGAGGACTGCTTCCGCGGCGCTTTCAAAGGGGTCCGTGGCATCCGGCGAATCCGGCTTCCCGGGGTCATCGGGCTTGTCCGTATCATCGGTTTTGTCCTTGGGCTGCTCCTGCGGCGGGGCAGGGGCATCCATCGGCCTGCATCCGAAAGCAAGCGCTGCAAAAATGCACAGTATGATGGCCTTATTTGTCATTCCTTCCAGTCAATGAAAGTGCAAATCTACAAATAATTGTCGATAAACCTTCCATCCTTCCCCTTACTGCGCGTGATGTGCCGAAAATAGTCTCATCACCCGCAAAAACACCCACTTTTTGCTGGTGATGTGCCAGAAAAAGTCACATCACCCGCACTTTGTCCTTCGCCCGCAATTGGGAGCGAAGCGACTAAGCACCTTCCCCGAGGGAAGGGGTTTGGGGATGGGGTAACGTGGGCCGACGGAGTCCCTTCGCCAAACGGAACGAAAAGAGCCGCCTGAAAAGGCGGCCTTTGAGTGGAGTGCGGGGTTGTTAACAAATTTCTAACCAATTATGAAGACCTTATGGCGGTCTATTCATTTGGCTTACAAATAGATGTGACTATGCAACCATGATTCCGGTGTGAAGAATATCTTCATATAGTGGAGACGGATGCGAAGACTCAATAAGAATGGGTTCAATCAAGGTATTTACCTCCAAAGTGATACGCCACAGTTTTGCAGACTCTTTCAAGAAATCTCCTTGAACTTCCGGGACAATAACTGCAACGTCAATATCACTGTCCTCCCGGGCGTTACCCTTGCTATAGGATCCGAACAAATAGACAGTAACCGGCCCAAACTTGGCAGTTACTGCCTCCTTGTACCGTTTGACGATTTTTATAACCTGTCTTTTATCCATAGCTGTAATTCTTTTGTCTTGTCCAGAATCTCTCTACAACGTTCTTTGCTCACCCTAAATCCGGTGGGCGGTTTTTGTTTAATATTCCCAATAGTACCGCAATCCTATTTCCCGCTGAACCATCTTCTCGGCCGTCTGGTCGTTCTGGTGAAGGAATTTCGCGTAAGGAACCTTTCCCAACCGGTCAACAGCGCCCCGAAGCAAATTATTGTACTCGTCGAAGGATTCTACATACTGGAACCTTACGGGATAGGTTCTGGTGTAGCTGCACCGCGTTCCGTCCTTCAACTGAATATAGAGGTTCAGGATTACGGACAACTCCGGAAGGTACATTTCCTTGTCGGACGGCAGGGAATAATCCAGCCAGAACGGCCAGGACAGGAACTGTTTCGAGACACCCAGGCCGCACAGGTTCATATCCGGGTTGAACGGGTCTTCCTCTTCCGTTTTGGTATAGAACATCAGGGCCTTGTTGACATAGCCCAGCCTGCTGATTTTCGGAATCATTTCCTGCGGAAGGGGCATTCCGGGATAACCGTCGTTCTCGAGGTTATAGATTTTCCTCTTCCTTGCCATGTAATCCACCCTGGGCGCCTTCAACGGAATGCCCATCGCCTCTCTGGAAGGCCATGAGGCTTTGACTTCCTTTACGGGAATTTCGGGCGTCATCCTGATGGACATGGAGTGAATCTGGTTAGCCGGGAAAAGTCTCTCATTCAGCTTGATACGCACCGAAGAGGGATCGAAGAAGTAGTCCACGGCCCCGGAAGAGGCACTGTTGCCCAGATAGTGTTCCCGGTCTTCTTCTTTTTCAAAATAAAGGCAGGCAGCGGTATAATAAGCAACGGGGGCGGTTTCCAAATTCCAAATGCCTTCTCCTATGCCGGCATCCTTTGCCAATTTGTCCACGGTAAACGTCGGGAATTTGAGACCGGACTGACGGTCTCCCCTTATGAAGCCTTCCGTGTCGATGGTCCCTTTGAGGTCCAGTTTGATGGTCCCTTCCATCTGTCCGGTCTTCGAGATGTCGGGCTCCTCCTCCTCGTCCAATCCCGTTATTACGCCTGAGATGGCTTTAAAACCGATGCTGGCCACAGCCAGGCCCAGGGCATAGGGATCGGCCGTCTTGGCCTTGTCCATAGCATCCAGAAAGTAAGCGCTGAAATTATCGTCGGCAGTCAAGTCGGATCCCAGGCCGGTGATGGTGGAAAGTACGGTGCCCAGACTGCTGACGGAACGAGGCTTCTTCCAGAGGGCATCCAGATTCAGATTTCCGTTGAAAGAGCCGTTGATGTCGGCCTTGACAAGGGATTGGAGCGAAACGTGGTCCTTGTTGAAGGTGAGCATCCTGAGGCTGATATCTTTCTTGGCGATTGCGGTCCGGTCAAACTGGGCCATGGAGGGGATATCTATGTCTATGGCCCACCAGCCGCTCTCCGGAATGATGTTGCCGGAAGTGCCGAAGCGTCCGTCGTCCGTATAAGGCGTTGTCAGGTACGTGAAGCGGCTGTTGCGGTAATTGCTGAGTTTGCCGTGGTCGGTGAAGTCATAAGCCAGGGCGTAGGGGCGTTCCAAAGCGGCCGCCCACTCACTGGGAACGGTGACGGCCCACAGATGGTCGTTGATATCCTTCATATTGGCATCGCCTGCCAGGTAATAGAAGAAACGTAGCTTGCCCACATAAGGATTATACATTGCGAAGTAGTTGAAATTCGGGAGGGAGCGGTTGCCAGTGTAGTTTAGCACCAGCTTCCACTGGCCGTTCTTCAGCATTTTCTTGGCCTCCCCGTCCGGAAGATGGGATTCGTTGATGTCGGCCCATGGAAGCGGTACGATAGTATATCCCTTGATGCCGTTCACTACCTCAGGGCCTTTCCCGTCGAACAGGTAGATGGCCTCTTCCTGGGTCCAGTCGGCTTCAAAGTCCGTATTCGCAGACTTTATGTCGCTCAACTTGGGGCCGCCCATACCGCCTCCCGTGTTCAACACCAGGAAGATGCCCTTTTCGGTGGGCACGAAGCAGTAGTTGGGTTTTTCTTCGTCAGACTCCAGGCTCCGGTCGCCCTGGGTCACGTGGATCGTCAGAGTATTGCCGGATTCGGTCGTGATTATCACATCCGTATCCCTCTCGTCATACTCATCCAGATAATCATAGGTTGTATAGGAGAGTTCGAACTGGGGGTATTCCCCTCCGCTGAGCCAGTAGAAGCCCGTATCAGGGTCTTTGAACTCATCCAGTTTGATGGTTCCGGAATAACGGACTTGAAGCCAGTCGGCATTGGAAACCACCTGCCTGATATGGGGGTTGAAGCCCCCTTCGATAACCATCTTTACAGACTCCGTTGTGTTGTCTATAACGACATCAAACTCTTCATTGACGGTGACATAAACAGGATTCTCGTGTTTGCAGGCAGCCAGCGCCAGCAATAAACCTGCTATGATGATAATTCGGTCAAGTCTCATATTCTAGTATTGATTTAATTTTTCTATTTTGTAACTATATCTTTGCCAGAAGGCGGCCGGGAACGGGTTCGGTGAAGGAGGAGCAGATGCCGCGCACCAGTTTGACCGGGTCCGAGAAACAAAGTCCGCGAAAAACCAGTTCTTTCCCGTCCGGGCCGATGAACTTGTTTCCCTGCACTTTGACCCAGGAACTGCCGGAAGAACAGGATGCAGTGAGCAGGATGGCTAGAACGACTGCTACGAAGGCGGAAAGGGTGTTTTTATTCATAGTGATTTACAATTGACAATCATTATTCCGTGATAGCAGTGCAAAAATACTGATTTTTAAGAAAATAACAGCGTCTTCTGAAGGGAAGATGCCTGCGGAAAGATTTTGTGCGGGCGAAGGGACTCGAACCCATACGCATTGCTGCACCAGATCCTAAGTCTGGGTTGTCTACCAATTCCAACACGCCCGCGGGATTGGACTGCAAAGATACAAAATTATCCTAAAATCTTTGCAATAAGGGAAGAAGAAGTTTCTCCGGTGAGTTCAGATATGTGTGCGGAGAGGCGCTTAAATGACTCGGAAGGGGAGTGTGAGCACTCCAGGGAGTCATCAGCACCTGCAAAGGGGAACCCAGCTGGAGCTCCGGGGAAGCCGCCGGAGCCGGCAAGGTCCTCGGGTTTACAGAAGGAAGCCACCTGCCAGCCGGAGTAGTGGAGGTCTGCGCCGCGGTATACGCGGACAAGGTCTCCAATAACCAGCCGGCACTGCATCTGAAGCCTGGTGAGAAGGGCATCGGCAGCACTTTTCTTAATCCCAAGAAGTGTGCGCACTTCCTTCACGGAAACGGACCCGCGTTCATTCACATAGTCCATCACGGCAGTCTGTGGGCCGGGCTGCAGGGCGTATTTTTCCAGGGACTGCCGGTAATTCCTCAGTTCCCTGTACCATTCAAAAGTGGCAAAGGCCGCCTTGCCGCCGCAGAGGTATTTCCCATAAAGGATGTCTCCGCTCTGGACGCAGTCAATCTTCCAGTCCCAGGGGCCAAGGACACCGGCGTCTCCGTCAAACCAGTACGACGGATGCGTCATCTCTTCCACGGAATAACCGGCAATGGGATTTTCAAAAAACGGCACCAGGCCGCACTCCAGGATGGCCCGCTGCATGGTCTCTGCACTCACAATTGTGGGCGCAGAAAGATTTCCGGCATGATGACCGATACTCATTTCTTAGTGAATTCAAGGCAGGCCCAGCCTTCACGGGAAGAGGACCCGGCGGGGAGGAGCCCGGCCTCCATGGCCGCGGCTGTGACCGCGGGGACATCGGCCTCAAAGAAACCGCTCAGGAGAAGATGCCCGCCGCGCTTAAGTGAGCGTGCGTATGTGGGCATATCCTCAATCACTATGTTGCGGTGGATGTTGGCAAGGAGGATGTCGTATGTTCCCATCTGCAGCAGCGATGCATCCCCACAGGCGGTCTCAACGCGCGTCCCCACCTTGTTCCACCTGCAGTTGCCCCAGGCGCTGCGTGCGGCCACAAGGTCTATGTCCACGGCAAACACCTTGCGGGCGCCCATCTTTGCGGCAAGGATGGCAAGGATTGCCGTGCCGCAGCCCATGTCGCACACATAAGATCCGCGTACGGGAAGCCTTAGGAGCCTGGACATCATCATATATGTGGTATGGTGATACCCCGTCCCGAAAGCCATCTTTGGGTCTATCCAGATGTTGTAACGGGTGCGCGGAACATCTGTATTGAACGGAGCCTTCACGGTAACAACGCCGTCCACTACAATGGGCTCGAAAGAAGCCTCCCAGGAAGCGTTCCAGTTCTGGCCCTGAACAAGGGCAGTGGTGAATGTGGCCCCCGGAAAGCCGCTCAGCACGGCCTTTACCTCCGATGCCCTGTATGAATCCTTCTGGATGTAGCACTTAAGGAAAGGATCCTCCGTCACAAAGGAATCGAACGGGAGCTCGGACAGTTCAGCCATTATAATCTCCGCCATCTCCTCTGAGAAAGGAGACAGCTTAACGCTTACTTCCAGATACTCTTCACTGTTCATTTGCCGATGATAATTCTTTTTCCAGTCTCAGGATTTCCTGTTTTATGGCCTCACGGCGGGATTCCACGTTTCCAAGGATGCCCTCCTGGAAGCCTGCCATGCCTTCCGCGGCGCCCTCAAGTTCTTCTACGGAAACTTCCTCTGAAGCCCCGGAGCCCGCCTCCTGCTGCCTCAGATACTCTGCCGCACGGTTTTCCGCCAGTGCCTTCTCCACGCCAAGTTCAAAGATATTGTGGATGGCTGCAAGCAGGGAATACTGCACGGTGTCCATCTGTTTTGTGAACACCGGAACGTTGGCGCTTCTGTATCGCGCCCTTCCAAGCCCGTACTTTATATGGTCAAAGTCCTTGCCCCAGGCATTGAGGCCGAACTTAAACAGCAACGGAGACTTTATCACGGAAATATGGTAATCCAGCCATTCGTCCAGCTGCTGGTATCCGCTTGCCGCCACCATATACCTGTCTACGTTGAGCACAAACGGGAATACATCTATGCGGTTATCCCTCATCATTCCGGTTACCGACATGTTGTCTATGTGGGCCTTCTTTTTGTCCCTGAACATGAGGAGCCGCGCAATTTTTGTGAAGTCCTTGCTGTCCTTGAGGTTGAGGTCGTTGCCGGAAATCTTGAGTATGCCGTCCACGGAAGGGATGATGAGATTCATGTTGGTGTCTATCTGGGTGGTGGCGGCAATCTCACAGTCAAGGTCTCCGTCAAAGCTTGTGAGCATGGGCATGAGGGTATCCACGGCAGGGAACAGCGTAATGACTTTCTCTGCGGTTATGTTCACAAGGTTAAGGTCAAATCCGGCCGATAAGTCCTTCTTGTTCCGCGTGGAGTAGAATCCTTCAAAATAGAGGTCTCCCATGTTGGAGGCGGCGATGGCGTTTGTCACCTGCAGCGTGCGGTCACGCATGGCTATATCGGCGGCAGCCCAGCTTATAAGGAGACTGTCGTACTTTATGCCGCTGGCTTCCAGCGTGAAGTCCACATCCAGGTTGGAGGGGATTACGATGAGCTTACTTCCCGTTGAATCCGGAAGCTCTGCGCTTTCCACGGCCTGCTCTACGGCCTCGTCGGAAGCATCAGAGAGCTTCTGCGGCGGCTCATACGTGGTGTAGTAAGCATAGGCGCGCATAAGCTCGTTGGCGTCAAGGTAGTTGGAGGAAACATCGGCCTTAAGTTTGAGCTTGCTCTTTCCCCGGCCGATAAGCGCCCGCCTCAGGCCCGTCAGGTTTGCCCGTGCCGATACATCCGACACTCCCGCATTGATGGTGATGTTCTGAAGGTCAAGGGTGTCGTTGTCAAATGAGCCCTTTATGGCCGATACCCGCGTCCTGAGCGGGAAAGCCGGCATCATGATGCGGCCGCTGGATAGATCCAGATTGCCTTCGATGTCCCAGTTCCTAACATAGCCCTGGAGGGCCTTTGAGAGGCTTATCTTGATGTCCTTGGAGGCGAAATCGTCCTTGGCCTGGCGGTTAAGGCGTTCAAGGCGGGCCTTGCGGAAGAGGGAATCACGCGGCACTCCCGGATAAACCCTCTGGAGGGAATCCAGGATGTGGTTCCGGCGCTCTGAGCTGAACCGGCGGGAGGATACGTGCTTCCTTGCGCTGATATCAAATTTGACGTCGCGTAAAGCATAGAAATCCGTTCCCTTCCTGAAGCCAAGGCGTCCGGAAGAGGACGTGAGGGTGAGTTTTGGCGAAGACTGAGCCTTGGAAGCCGGCGTAATGCGGAAAGTCTCAGTGTTTTCACGCAGTCTGATGCCCATGCCTTCCTGGTCCCGGAGCCCCAGGCTTTCAAGTTTCAGAAGGCCCATAAGGGGAGTGAGCTCCTTGCCCCTCTTCAGGATATCGGCCGAATTCTGCATCAGGAGAAGCAGTTTCCCGCCCTTGATGTCAAGGTTTCCGTAACGGGCCGATAAAGTGTCCGTACGTGCTTTCAACGCCAGTACGCGTGCGCCCTGGCGGATGTTCCGGTCTATCTTGTTGGCCTTTGTGGCAAGTTCCAGCTCCAGCGCCGGGATAAGGGCGTCTATGCTGTCCGGGGCATCCTGGATGGAGAGGTCACGGGCGTCAAGGTTACAGAGAATATCGGCCCCTCCTATCTTAACCATGTTGAGCTGGGACTTCCGCACCTTGCCGTGAAGCTTTGCGTCAATTGCGCCGGTGCCGGTGATGCCGCGCTCTGAGGTGAATGCCCTTGTGAGGGAGTCTACGCGTGCCCTTGCGGTGCCGTCAAAAACAATAAGAGGGTCTTCTCCCAGAGCGTCCTTGACCCCTCCGGTGAGATTAATTCTGGTGCCAAGGATGTCTACAAATAGTTTCCTTATGTCTGCATCCACGGCCCTCAGGTCATCAGTAGTGACCGTGGCGTCAAGCGCTACGCGGCCCTGGCGGCTGAGGCCGTCGTAATCCAGGAGGGCCTGCGGAACCAGGAGTTTTGCCTCCACCGCCGGCATCCTTCCGCCGCCGTAAACGCCGTCTATGTTGGCGTCAAGGGACAGCCTGGCGTTTGTCTTGATCTTTTTCAGGACCGGGATATTGTTCTGGTATTCTTCAATGAGCTTCCCTAGCGGGCAGTCCTTGATGTGGGCCTCAAGGTCCAGGTTATACGCTCCCTTTCCGGCCGTGACGCTGCCTTCTCCGTCAAGGTGAAGGGAGCTAACATCCAGCCCCAGGCGGTTAAGCTGCACCTGCAGGGAGTCGTCCTGCCTTTCCGGAAAATCCCCGTCCAGGGATATTCCAAGAGGCACTCTGAGCCTCCCGAACTTCCCGGTTGCAAGCCACGCATGTGCCTTTGCGTCCAGTTCCAGGTGGCGGTCCCCGCCTTTGGCCCTGAGTGACTGAAGGGCCACCGCCACAGTATCGGCCGGAAGCCTTCCGGAAACAAACAGGGAATCCACCTCCAGGGCCGATTCCAGCTTCTCTATGCTCCGTGTATCGATGTGCCCGTCAAGGCTCAGACGCCGCATGGTGAACATTCCGTGAACGGTGTCGCGCGGGTTTGTGAACACGATGAACGGGCGGTCGCTCATGTGCACCTTGTTTATCTCTATCCTTGGTGCGGGCTTTTTGGTGGTATCTTTCTTGGGGCCGCCTAAGGGCAGGATATCCCAGTTTGCGGCCGATGAATCATAGTAGTGCGCAAAGATCCTTGGATGCATGAGCTCCGCCTTCCGGATGTGGAAGCCGTCCCCGCGGATGATGCCCATGTAGTTGAGGGAAACGCTGAGGTGGCGGAAAGACGCCAGGGTATCAACCTCTTCCCCCCGGCCTGCCTTCATGAGGCTGAAGCGCCTCCCGCTATCCGGGTAGATTGTGTCCCACTGGGCGTATCTGTCATGGGGGTAGGTGAGGGAGAAGTCATCGGCCTCCAGATTGAGGAAGGGAAAACTCTTTATCACGTGGGCCTTGATGTTCCCGAAGGAGACGTCTCCTTCCACGTAATCTGCGGCAAACTTATTTACAAGTTTTGTAAGGACCGCCGGCCTGAGGATTACCTGCAGTGCCACAAGGACCGCCACAAGCAGCCCCGCCACCGCTATAACTACGTTCCGTATGACCTTCCCCGGTTTCATCACACAAATATATAAAAAATAATGCACATTATCCCATCGTCATTCCCGGCAATATTATCCCCGTCATTCCCGGCTCCGACCGGGAATCTCTTTACAGACATAAAGAAAATTTGCAGAAAAAACCACAAATTCTTAATTTTGTGAGATTTTTGGAAATAACAATTAACTAAACATACCAGATTTTTTATGGCAACAACTGCTGACCTTAAAAACGGAATGTACCTGATGTTCAACGGCAAACCCTGCGTTGTAGTGTACTTCCAGCACGTGAAACCCGGTAAGGGCCCCGCATTCGTAAAGACCAAACTCCGTAACCTTGAGAACGGCCGCATCCTTGAGAACACCTTCACCGCAGGCGTAAAGCTTGACACAATCTCCGTGGAGCGCCGCCCCTACCAGTTCCTCTATGATGACGGTGAGGCCTTCAACTTCATGCACGAGGAAACCTACGAGCAGATTACCCTCCCTCACGACGTAGTGGAGAACGCAGACCTCATGAAGGAAGGACAGCGCGTGGAAATGATGTACATGACAGAGCCCGAGGAACGCTGCCTCACCTGCGAACTTCCCACCTACGTAACCCTGGAGGTTACCTACAGTGAGCCCGCAGTTAAGGGTAACACCGCTTCCACCAGCGCCCTCAAGGAAGTCACCCTTGAAACCGGTGCCAAGATCATGGTCCCCCTGTTCATCGAAACAGGTGAAATCATCACCGTGAACACCACAGACCGCAGCTACGGCCAGAGGGTAAAATAATTCCCTGGCGGCTAAGCTACTGGCTCTCAGTTGGTTATAACGAGTCGGGTGCACCTGCAGGTGCACCCGACTTTGCGTAAGGCGCTGTGGATGAGAAATTTGCGCGCCAGCCTCAAATGCGCCTTGCAAGCATGTGAAAAATTTCCGATATTTGCATAAATATATCATTGTAATGAAAGTTCTGATTGTAGACGACGAACGCGCCATCCGTTATTCCCTGAAGGAAATCCTGGAGATGGAATCCTATCAGGTGGAAACCGCTGAAAACGGCGCGGAGGGCCTCCAGAAGGCGTCAAAAGAAAAATATGACGCCATTTTCTGTGACATCAAGATGCCTGAGATGGACGGCACGGAGATGCTTGTGAAGATTGTTGAGGAAGGCATAGAGACTCCCGTGATAATGATTTCAGGTCATGCCGATATTAACACGGCCGTTGACTGCATCAAGAAAGGCGCCTTCGATTTCATAGAAAAGCCCCTGGACCTTAACCGCATCCTCATCACCCTGAAGAACGCCACGGACAAGGCAAACCTTGTAACCCAGACCAAAATCCTCAAAAAGAAGATCTACGGCCGCGAGATGGTGGGTGAATCAGAGCCCGTGGAGCACCTCAGGGACATGATCCAGAAGGTGGCGCCCACCGCAGCAAGCGTCCTCATCACCGGCCCCAACGGCTCCGGCAAGGAGCTTGTGGCCCAGAGCATCTACCAGCTCAGCGAGCGCTCCATGATGCCGTTTGTGGAGGTGAACTGCGCCGCCATCCCTTCGGAACTTATTGACAGCGAACTCTTCGGCCATAAGAAAGGCTCATTTACATCGGCCATAAGGGACCATAAGGGAAAATTTGAGCAGGCCGATGGCGGAACCATCTTCCTGGACGAGATTGGAGACATGTCCCTGGCTGCCCAGGCAAAGGTTCTCCGCGTGCTGCAGGAACGCAAACTCACCCCGGTGGGCGGAGACAAGGAAATCACCGTGGACGTACGCGTGATTGCCGCCACCAACAAGAACCTCCAGGAGGAGATTGCGGCCGGGAACTTCCGCGAGGACCTCTATCACAGGTTAAGCGTCATTGTCCTCAAGGTTCCGGCCCTTGACCAGAGAAAGGACGATATCCCTCTCCTTGTGAAGCACTTCACGGAACAGATCTGCGCAGAAAGCGGAAAGCCTGTGCGCGAATACCAGCCGGAAGCAGTGAAAATGCTCCAGGATCGTCCCTGGCCCGGCAATATCCGTGAACTGAGGAATGTTGTTGAGCGCCTCCTCATCCTTGGCGGCAGTCCCATCAGCGCACAGGACGTACAGGATTATGTAATGTAAACCCATAGCAGTTATGACTATCCCCGATATAACCATTGCAGTAGACGGCTACTCATCTACCGGCAAAAGCACATTTGCAAAGATGGTTGCCAAGGAATTCGGCTTCCTGTATCTTGACAGCGGCGCTATGTACCGCGGCGTAACCCTCTTTGCCATGGAGGGCGGCATGGCCCCGGACGGAAAAATCAACGAGGATGCCCTTAAAAAGGCTCTTCCCGGCCTGGACCTTCACTTTCAGAGGGAAGATGACAAGACGCTTCTCTACAGCGGTTCACGTTGCATTGAGCCCCTCATCCGCACCCTTGAGGTAAGCGCCCTTGTGAGCCCCGTCAGCGCCATCCCCTTCGTGCGCGCCTGGGTGGATGAACACCTCCACGCCTTCTCTGAGGGCGGCCGCGTCATCATGGACGGCAGGGATATCGGCACAACTGTATTCCCTAATGCAGAGGTGAAGATTTTCATGACCGCAGAGCCCGCCGTACGCGCCCAGCGCCGTTTTGACGAACTTGTCTCAAAGGGTGAGAACCCCAGCCTGGAGGACGTAATGAAAAACCTCCAGGAAAGGGATTACATAGATTCCCACAGGGAAACTTCTCCGTTAAGGCAGGCCGATGATGCCTTTGTGCTTGACAACACCCACATGACCCTCCATGAGGAACTTGTGTGGATGCTTGGCCTCCTTCAAGGCAAATTCACCCTTCTGGAAACTCCCGGAATCACGTGGTAAAAGTTGAGATAGACCCGGGCTCCGGCTTCTGCGGTGGAGTTATCCGCGCCATCACAAGCGCGGAAGCGTACCTCCGTGGCGGCGGAACCCTCTACTCACTTGGCGCCATAGTCCACAATGAGGCTGAACTCTCACGCCTTCAGGAACAAGGCCTTGTAACCGTAAATTCCCTTTCAGAGGTGCCCCGCGGCGGTACCGTACTTATCCGCGCCCACGGAGAGCCTCCATATACCTATGATGAGGCCAGGGAACGCGGGCTTTCCATCATTGACTGCTCCTGCCCCGTGGTGCTGAAACTTCAGGAGCGCATACGTAACGCCAGCGGCCAGGTGATAATCTTCGGCCGGGTGGGTCACGCGGAGGTACTTGGGCTTATCGGCCAGGTGGGTGGAAACGCCCTTGTGGTAGAAAACGCAGAAATGCTCTCCAGCGCCCTCCAGGAGGGGAAAATAGATCTTGCAAAGCCCGTAGTCATCTTCTCCCAAACCACCAAGAGCCCCACGGAGTATGAGGAAATCTGTGAGATGCTCCGCGCCGCCGGGGCCAATCTCACCGTCAACAACACCATCTGCGCCCAGGTTGCCGGCCGCCATGAGAAACTGGCACGCTTCGCCGCCTCCCATGATGTGATTCTCTTTGTCGCCGGGCGTTCTTCCTCCAACGGGAAAGTTCTCAGCGACCTTTGCCGCAGTGTGAACCCTGCCACATACGTGATTGGCTCTGAGAAGGAAATAGATTTCTCATGGATAAAGGACTGGCAGTCCGTGGGCGTATGCGGCGCCACGTCAACCCCTAAATGGCTGCTTGAGAAAGTTGCCGGAGCGGTTAGCTCCTGGGGTATTTCACAGTAAAGCAGGCGCCCCCAAGCGTAAATGAGCGGCTGTAGGAGATGCTGCCGCCGCAGTGCTCCACTATCCTTCTGCATATTGCAAGCCCAAGGCCGCTGCCGCTGGTCTTTGTGGTGAAGTCCGGTGTGAATATCTTGTCCTGGTTGGCCTCTTCCACTCCGGGACCGTTGTCTTCCACCACAATCTCATAGAATCCGTCCTCGTAGGCCTTTCTCACAGACACAAGCAGCCGTTTTTCTCCCTTATTGTCATCTACAGCCTGGATGGCGTTGGTGATAAGGTTCACCACAACACGAGTAAGCTGGGGGCGCGGAGCCTCCACCATGGCGCCGGGAAGGCCATAGTATTCCACCTTGATGTCTTCCCTTGAATCAAAGAGATCCACCTCCTGGCGCACAAGGGCGTCAAGGTCCATCCTTTCCGCCTTCTGGTCATACATCTTGGCAAAGGTGGAGAATTGGTCGGCGGAATCGGACAGCAGATCCACGTGATAGAGAACCGTCTGGGCTACCTCGTCAAACTTGTCCTGCCATGCGGGATTTCCGTTGCTTTTCAGGCGCACAAGCATCTGGAGTTGCAGTTTTATGGGGGTAAGAGGGTTCTTGAGGTCATGTGCCACACGGCGGGCCATGTCTGTCCAGGCTTTGTCACGCTCTGCCTGCGCAAGGCGGCGGGAACTCTCCCCGAGGTCCTTCACCATACGGTTGTAGGCGTCCACAAGCGGGGTAAGTTCGTCGTCCTGGTGATAGATAAGTGGCTCCAGGTGGTCTACGTCCGGGACCGTCATCTTGCGGCTCATCTCCGTAAGCGGCCGGAACAGCCTTGACACCACCATGAAGGTGATGAGGCGGGCGGCCAGGAGCAGCAGCAGGAAGATTGTAATGATGGTGGCAACGTGCAGCACAGCCTCCGTCTCAAAGTTGTGCGTGAGGTCAGTGAACGGGGCCGATGCAATCCCTATCATTGTGCCGCTGCTGTTGAAAAGCGGCACGTAGAGGGCGTAGAAGCGCCTCCTGCCCACTTTCTCCGGGTGCAGGTAGAAGCGGTCATGGCCATAGATGATATGGTTATAGGCCGATGGCTCAAGCCTGTTTCCAAGGATCATCCGGTCATACACCTCCGGGGTGGTGCTCATCACCTCCTGGCCGGAAGTGTCGAATATGGTTATGTCGCAGCGGAGGTTGTTGCCCACGCCTTCCACTGCCGCCACGGCCTGCGGAGTGCCTATATCGGCCGGGGTTGCAACCATCCTCAGGCGCTCCTGCAGCATGGCCTGGAGGGTGTTGATGCGTGATGTCATGACACTCTGCATGTCGGCATTATTCCTCCTGTACACAAACCATACGCTGAAAACGGCCATGGCTACCAGCGTTATGATGAGGGAGATGTACACCACCAGGCTTATCCTTGTCTGGAAGTAACTGCGGCCTCCCGTGCGGCGGCGCCTGCGGGAAAGAGCGCTTTCAAGGAAGAATGCCGCCAGGGTTAGGAGGAAGCCCTCCACAATGTAGTACAGCCATTCCGTGCTCTGGCGGGCAAGGATAATCACTTCTCCGTCAGATACTTCTCTTGCAAAGAGATCCCAGCCTTCAATGCGGATGTGGCTGTAGGGATGGTCTCCTGCCATTTCCTTGATCTTTCCGGAATAGAGGGTTGGGAAGGGATATGCTCCCTTGTACTGCAGGAGGTGGCCGTCTACGTATTTGGCCCAGGAATAAACAGGAGGAAGGCTCACGCGGCCGGGATCCTGTATGCCAAGGAGGCTAAGGTAGCCGCGGTCCTCCCTGTTGTGCTTGGATTCAACCGTGATGAAAATGGATGACGGGCCGTATTCTGAGTAATATGTAAAGAGGCCGGTGTACGCCGTACGTCCATTGCCTATTGAGCTGTAGAAGAAGTGGGAGTTCTCCCCGAGCCGCACGCCTCCACGTATCCTTTCCATGAAAAGGGGATGTGAACCGGGGCCTGAGGGGCCTGGCTTCACCACAGAGATGTCGTAATCCTGGGCTATCCTTACCATGTAGGCGCTGGTGAGCCTGCCCCGGAGGATATCACTGCCGCCTTCAAGGGCTGCCATGGCGCCTATCATGGGGTCATCGGCAATGGAAGCCTCCACGGAGCGGAGCTGGATTTCCAGGGCAACGTCCCTGTCCATGGCAAGGCGGTTGGCCCATACGTCCACGCGGCGCTGCTCTTTCCGGAATCCTAGTATGGCCGATGTAACCACAAAATATACCCCCAGCACCACGCAGAACGCCATTCGGCCCCAAAGTGAAAACATGTCGTAGCGGAGGCCGGTGAGATTTTTTACCAGCGGAGCCAGAATCTGAAGGAGCATGGGGATAGCCAGCGCAAGCGCCAGGAAACTGGCATAGACCAGCCCGGTAAACGGGCTTATGAGCGTTACCTTATATAGTTCAAGGTTGATGCTGGAGTTCTCGAGGATGCTGCAGAAGCTTATGTGGATGTAGGTGACAACACCTATCACAGCGGCCAGGAAAACGGCCGCCAGTATGCCCTGGACGGCTTTTGAAGAGCGCCGGAGCACTCCTTTCAGGAAGGTCCACCGCACCACGAAGAGGTCCAGGACCAGTATGTCTATGGCAAGGTTTACAAGGATTACGGCTCCAAGGCTGTAGAGGAACGGGCCGTCGGCGTAAAGCAGGGGAGAGAAGATCTGGGACACCTGGTCCAGTTGCCGCCCGTAAAGGAACATCCAGATGAAGATGCCCGTCTGGATGGCAACAGTACCTATCAGGCAAAGGGGCGTAGGGTGGGCGCTCAGGAAAAGGATGAGGGCGCCCATGAAAAGGAACAGGCTAAGCCAGATTAAGGCCGAATGCCTTCTGGAGTATCCCTGGAATGTGTCCGAGGTGAGTTTGAAAAGAGGAACCCCGTTAACTGAGACCGCCGTGCCGGAGCTTGACGACAGAGGGCTCACTCCGTAGTGGTTGTCTTTCCTCAGGCGCGGATTGACGCCCGTGAGGGAACCCGGCCTCAGCTGGTTCACTATCTCAAGGCCGGCAATCACCTTGCAGCCGTTGCCCTCCACGGCTTTCTCCAGATACCACTTTGGCCCGTGATTCACGAAGGACAGCTTTGGGGTTGCATCGGCAAGGGGAGAGGTGACGTTACTCCTGGCATCTGAGAGATGTGAGCTGAGTGAACGGATGCGGATGTCGTCGTTGCGGATGGGGAACTGGCCGGCCCAGCTCTGGAGGGTGTCATCCACGTAGCGGTACACAACCATATCGGCCGGAAGTCCCTTCAGCTCCATCCAGGAGCCAAGGTCTGAATTCAGGGCCTTGTCTATGTATTTGTCAAGTATCCTGATGCGGGCGCTGGTCTTCTTGCCAAAATCCGCCGCCGCCGCTTCTGGGTCTTCGCTGCCCGTACCGGTAAGGAGTGACGCCGCAAAAATTATGGCCGATGCAGCCATAACAACTATTGCAACGCTTTGCCGTATGAGACGGGACTTATTCATTGTGATAGGGCTCTCCTTTCAGGATTGTAAATGCCCGGTACAGCTGCTCTGCAAAAACTGTGCGCACCATCTGATGGGTGAATGTCATTTTTGAAAGGGCCATCTTGGCGCGCGCCCTGGCGTGAACCTCCGGAGAAAAACCGTATGCCCCGCCAACGGCAAAAACCAGGTTCCTGGTGCCCTGGAGCATGTATTTTTCAAGCATCCCGGCAAATTCCGTGGAGCGGTACTCCACACCGTGCTCGTCCAGAAGGATGAGGGTATCGGCAGGGGACAGATGCTTCAGGATCAGTTCTCCCTCCTTCTCCTTCACCTGGTCACGGCTAAGCGCCTGTGCCTTTTTCAGTTCCGGGATCTCCGTCACCTTGAACGGGACATAGTGCTGCAGCCTTGACACATACACGTCCAGGCCCTCTTTCACCCATTTAACGTCCGTTTTCCCAACGGTGAGAAGAACGATATTCATATTCTCCCTGTCATGTCCGGCATTGACCGGGTATCTGTTTCAATCTCCTACAAAAATAACATTTCGGCTTGATATTTGCAAGAAATCTCCCCGGAATGAAAAAGCAAGCAAAGATTGTAATATCGGCGGCAATGCTCCTCCTCTCAGGCGGGGTAGCCATGGCGCAGACGCCCGTGACGCCAGTGAAGGCCTACAAACCTGTAGCTTCACCGGAAGGTGAATTCTCCGTTTTCTCATCAATCACAAAGTACCTTGCAGCCGGTGACGTGGCCTCACTCTCCAGCTGGTTTGCAGACAATCTGGACCTCACCGTCCTGTCGTCGTCCCGCAACTGCTCCAAGGCCCAGGCCCGCCAGATCCTCCGCAATTTCTTCGGCACCTACACCCCCCGCTCCTTCGAGGTAACCCACAGGGCTTCGGAAGCCAACAAGAAATATCTTATTGGCATCCTTAACGCCGGCGGTGAAAACTTCCAGGTCACCATCTACGCCACATCCTCCGGCGGAGATACCTACAAGATCCAGCAGCTTGGCATTGCCCGCTCCTACTGATCCCTCCCTGGCACCCCTTATCCGCCTTATCCTATCGCTCCCGGCATCCCCTCCGCCCCTTATCCTATCGCTCCTGGCACCCCCGGCGCCCCTCCCCGCAAAACTTCTCCCCTGGCGGTGGAGGCTATCGGCCTGAATATCAGTTACTTACACAGCCTTCTACCAGAACTTTTTCTGGGAGAAACCCTCGTAATCCATTGTGCTCCAATCACTTAGCTTCCACCGCGCACCCAGAACAATCACGTGGCACAGGGGGGCGTTCAGTGGTAATGCCGATGCGGTGGGGGCTAACTGGGTGCTCTGCTCACATGGTAAAGCCGACGTGGGGTAACTGGATGCTCTGCACACGCGGTAATGCCGATTGGGTGGAGGTTAACCATCTGTGTGTTAGTGACTTATGGAGTTGTTTGGGATTACCTGTAATCCCAAACACTTGCGTAACTGATTGTGTGCCAATGGTTTAGCCTTCACCGTGCATCCAGAACAATCCCTGGCGCAGGGGGGCGTTCAGCGGTAATGCCGACGGGGTGGAGGTTAACTTGCTGTGTGTCAGTTACTTGTGCGCTTCTTTGGGATTACCGGTAATCCCAAACACTTGTGTAAGTGATTGTGTGGCAATGGTTTAGCTTCCACTGCATCGGCATTACAATATGTGTGTAATGGGGTGGGGCAATGAACCACACGAAAATGGCGCTTTTTGTGCGTTTCGTTGCCCGTTTGGTCAATGAACTACACGAAAATGGCGCTTTTTGCACGTTTCGTTGCCCGCCAAACTTGAGCGGTGAGCCAATGTTACAAATAACGGATTAAAACGAGCGCGAAAATAATTGGCGGCAGTGCAAATAATTAAAAATCACCACTATCCGCATTTGTCCGAAAAAATGTTTATAAAGTATCAAAATTTTCATATCTTTGTGCTAAGAACACCAATAATTCGGATATGGCCAACGTACTCAGAGAGGTAACCCCTATTACAGACAGGGACTGCTTTTACATTGTAGAGCGCCACAAGAGCGAGTTCCTTTACCCCATTCATTCCCATAAGGAATTCGAACTCAATTTCATAGAAAACGGCAAGGGGGTTAAGCGTGTGGTGGGTGACAGCATAGAAGAGATCGGTGATCTGGAGCTTACCCTGGTGACCGGTGACGGGCTGGAGCATGCATGGGAGCAGGGAAACTGTACATCGGCCGATATCCGTGAGATCACAATCCAGTTTTCTGATACTCTTCTTGACGAACGCCTCCTTGGCCGTAACCAGTTTGCGTCCATAAAGCGGATGTTCGAAAGCGCCAGGCACGGCGTCACTTTCTCCCTCACCGCCATTGCCAAAGTGTACAATCTCCTGGACACCCTTCCTTCCCTGGAGGAACGTTTCGACCAGTTTCTAAACATGCTCAAGATACTCAATGAGCTTTCCCAGGACAAGGGTGCCAGGGTCCTTGCTTCAACTTCTTTTGCAAACACAAGGCAGGGGAGTGAAAGCCGCCGCGTCCTAAAGGTAAAGGATTATATATCAGAACATTATGCCGATGATTTGCGCCTTGAGGACCTTGCCGCAATGGTGGGAATGGCCCCCAGCGCGTTCAGCCGTTTTTTCAAGCAGCATACCACCAGGAATCTGATGGATTACATCATTGACGTGAGGCTTGGGAAGGCCGCCCGTATGCTGGTGGATACCTCCACGGGAATCAGTGAAATCTGCTACGCGTGCGGCTTCAACAACCTCTCGAATTTCAACCGCGCATTCAAGAACCGCCGCGGTTACACACCCCGCGATTTCAGGGCACTTTTCACCAAAAACAGGGTGTTTGTATAGAGGCATGTTAAAATAGTATCAGTTTTAGATATTATTTTATTTGTTCGAAACAGGCCGAAACAATAACTTTGCACTAGTAAGTTATTTATGTCGGCCAACATAATGAAAATAACACTCAAAACTGTGGTATGGGCCCTTCTTGCCCTTGCCGCTATTTCATGTTCAAAAGCTCCTCAGTTCGTTACGGTAAAAGACGGGCATTTCCAGCGTGACGGTAAGCCATACAGCTATGTTGGAACCAATTTCTGGTATGGTCCCATCCTGGCTTCGGAAGGCCGTGGCGGTGACATAGAGCGCCTCCAAAGAGAACTTGACACCCTGAAGGCCCTGGGCCTCACCAATCTCCGTACCCTCGTGGGCGGAGACGGCCCTGACGGCGTATTCTCCCGCGTGGAGCCCACCCTTCAAACCGCTCCCGGCGTGTACAATGACACCCTCCTCACGGGCCTGGACCGCTATCTTGTGGAGCTGGGCAAGAGGGGAATGCAGACAGTCCTTTACATCAACAACTCCTGGGAATGGAGCGGCGGTTATGGCCAGTATCTTGAATGGGCCACCGGTGAAAAGACCCTCATCCCGCTTGTGGACGGCTACTGGCCCTTCATGCAGCAGATGCGTAAATTCCAAACATCGGCCCCAGCCCAGGAACTCTATTTCAACCATCTCAGGAACATCGTCGGCCGCACCAACAGCATTACCGGAAAGCCCTACAAGGACGATCCCGCCATCTTTGCCTGGCAGCTTGGCAACGAGCCCCGCTGCTTCTCCTCGGAGAAAGATATTCAGGACGGATTCATCGGCTGGATGACAAAGGCCGCCGCAATCGTTAAGGAACTTGACCCCAATCACCTCCTTTCCACCGGCAACGAAGGCCTGATGGGCTCTGAAGAGGACATTGAACTCCTGAAAAGGCTCAACAGCATCCCCGGAATAGACTACATGACCATCCATATCTGGCCTTACAACTGGGGCTGGGCAAAGGCCGATTCCCTGGAGGAGGATCTCCCCGCGGCCATCGAAAAGACATCGGCCTATATCGGCCTTCACAGGGAACTGGCAAACGAACTTGGCCTTCCCGTTGTCTGCGAGGAATTCGGTTTCCCCAGGGACGGATTCAAGGCCGATATGAACGCTTCCACTCGCGCGCGTGACGCGTATTATAAATTTGTATTTTCCCAGGTGGGCGGAAACCTTGACGGGGCCAACTTCTGGGGCTGGAGCGGCTTTGCAGTGCCTTCCAATGAACAGTGGGTGAGCGGTGACCCTTACACCGGTGACCCCGCTCAGGAGGCCCAGGGCCTTAACGGCGTTTACGTGACAGACTCTACCGTTGACATTATTTGCAACGCAACTAATAATCTTAACCAATAATAATATTAACCATTAACCAACAAAAAGCATGAGACAAAAATTTGTGACCTTCATGCTGGCGCTCCTCGCCACAACGGCCCTGTTCGCACAGAACAAGGTCAGCGGCACGGTGACCGACAATATCGGCCCCGTCATTGGAGCCAGTGTCATGGAGAAGGGTACCAACAACGGTGCCATCACAGACCTGGATGGTAATTACACCATCACCGTGCGCCCCGGCGCAACGCTGGTGTTCTCATCCATCGGTTATGCAACCCAGGAAATCGCGGTTGGCAGCCAGTCTGTCATCAACGTGGTCCTGGGAGAGGACACCGAATTCCTGGACGAGGTAGTCGTCGTGGGATACGGTACCATGAAAAAGAGTGACCTTGCTGGCGCTTCCGTATCAATGAAGGAAGAGGACATCAAGGGCTCCATCATCACCAACCTGGACCAGTCCCTGCAGGGCCGCGCCGCCGGTGTTACCGCAGTTCAGACTTCAGGTGCTCCTGGTTCATCCTCATCCATCCGCGTCCGTGGCCAGGCCACCATCAACGCCAACGCAGAACCTCTGTACGTCATCGATGGTGTAATCATGCAGGGCGGCGGCAATTCCGGCGCCGACTTCGGTCTGGGTGATGCCCTGGGTAACGGTAAGGTGTCCACCATCTCCCCGCTGTCCACAATCAACCCCTCCGATATCGTGAGCATGGAAATCCTCAAGGACGCCTCCGCAACCGCTATCTACGGTGCCCAGGGTGCAAACGGTGTTGTGATCATCACCACAAAGCACGGTAAAGCCGGCGACGCCAAATTTACCTATGACGGTATGGTCGCCGTGGCCCGTCAGACCAAGCGCCTAGACATGATGAACCTGAGGGATTATGCATCATACTACAATGACCTGGCTTCCCAGGGTCTTTATCGTGAGAATAATTTATATGCCGATCCTTCAATCCTCGGCGTAGGTACAAACTGGCAGGATGAGATTTTCCGTACTGCTTTCCAGCATCAACACCAGATAAGTGCCCAGGGTGGTTCCGACAAGGTCCAGTACTTTGTATCTGGTTCCTATATGAATCAGGAAGGTACCATCATCGGTTCCAAGTTTGACCGTTTCTCCGTCCGTACCAACATCGATGCTCAGCTCAAGAGCTGGTTCAAGCTTGGCCTCAGTGCCACTTACGCAAACACAAACGATGACCTCAAGTTGGCCGACTCCAACGAAGGTCTCATCTACTACTCCCTTACCACTCTGCCGGACATCCCCGTGTACGATGTGTATGGTAACTATTCATCTACAGTTCGTGAGGGGTACACCAATCCCAACCCCGTGGCTCTGGCCATGATGAACGAGAGGCTACTCAACCGCCAGAAACTCACCGGTAATATCTATGCTGAGTTTACCCCCATCAAACATTTGGTTTGGCGTACGGAACTTGGTTTCGATATCAGCGGATCCAAGGCTACCCGTTACGAGCCTATGGTTGACCTGGGCGGTTGGAAACGTCCCCAGAACTCAATGAGCACACAGAAGAACAGCTCCATGTTCTGGCAGCTCAAGAACTATCTTACCTATTCCAATACAATCGGCAAGCACAGCTTTACCGCCATGCTTGGTCAGGAAGCCTGGGAATCCCGCTGGGATTATCTGAGCGGAGCAAATACCCTCCTTCCTTCCGACGAGGTGCATAACGTTTCCCTTGGTACGGGAACTCCTACCGTCGGATCCGGCTTCGGCTCCGCTGCAATGGCTTCCTTCTTTACCCGTGAAACTTATAATTATGCCGACCGCTATCTGGCTACTTATACTTTCCGTTTTGATGGTTCCTCCAACTTTGGCCCCAAGAACCGCTGGGCAGGCTTCCACTCTGTAGCATTAGCTTGGAAGTTCACCAACGAAAAGTTCTTCCCCGAGGCCGCAAAGTCAGTTCTCAACAACGGTAAGTTGCGTCTTGGCTGGGGACAGACCGGTAACTCAAATATCGGCTCATACGCCTGGGGTTCATCCCTCACCAAGATGCCTTCAGCCCTTGGCTCCGGTTACCGCCCGGCAAACATCCCTAATGAGTCTATTCGTTGGGAGAAGCAGCAGCAGTGGAACGTTGGTCTGGACCTCAATTTCCTTGACAATAAGTACAATCTCACCATTGATGCGTACTACAAGCGTTCCGATGACATGCTCATGAGCATGCAGCTTCCTTCATATATGGGTACGCAGGGCAACGGCTCATCGGCCCTTGCCGCTCCTAAGGGCAACTACGGTTCCATTGAGAATAAGGGTATTGAAATCACTCTGGACACCCATCCCGTATCCTACAAGAACTTCTCATGGGATAGCAATTTCCAGATTTCCTTCAATGCCAACAAGCTTCTGGCCCTCGATGGCACTTCCAATGCCTCCCTTGTGGGTTATGGTCAGTGGAGCGACGTGGTTTGCGTGTCTGAAATCGGAAAGCCCCTGTACAACTTCTATGGTTATGTCGTAGAAGGTGTTTACCAGGATTATGAAGATATCCAGAATTCACCTAAAGCGGCAAAGTATCCCAAGCCCAACAAGGACGGTCAAATCGTTTTCGACCGCCAGAACACAGTGTGGGTTGGTGATATCAAGTACAAGGATATCAGCGGTCCCGATGGCGGTCCCGATGGCGTAATCAACGAGTACGACCGTACAGATATCGGCTCACCTCTTCCGCTGTTCACCTTTGGTTGGACCAACACTTTCACCTACAAGAACTGGGATCTCTCTATCTTCCTAAACGGTTCATATGGTAACAAGGTCCTCAACTACAACGCGATTACCCTTACTCATATGAATTCCGCTTGGACCAATCAGCTCCGTAGCGTCAAAGACCGCGCCCAGCTGGTTCCCGTCGATTCTGCAAAGGAATATGACGGTACAGGCAATATCTACAACTGGTATGAGGATATCACCAACGTCAGGGTAGCCAACTCAGACACCAAGATTCCCCGTGCAACTACAGGTGACCCTAACGACAATGACCGTATAAGCACCCGTTACGTTGAGGATGGCAGCTATCTGCGTATCAAGAACATCACACTTGGCTACACCTTCCCTAAGCAGCTTCTCCAGAGGGCAAAGATTGAGAATGTCCGCGCTTATGTGAACATCCAGAACCTTTACACCTTTACCAAGTACACAGGTTACGATCCCGAAGTGGGTGCTTCCACCCAGGATGCTACAGGTCTTACCTATGGTATTGATAACGGACGTTATCCTTCTCCTACTCTTTATTCATTCGGCGTGAGCATCACATTCTAAAATAAGGAGGAAATGAATATGAAAAATACAATGAAATATATTGTTGCTCTTGCCGCCGTACTGGCCCTGGCATCCTGCCAGAAGTTCCTTAACAGGCCCACGGAAGACAACTACAACGTAGACAATTTCTATAAGACGGACCTTCAGTTGGAACAGGGTGTGAATTACCTTTATAATTCTCCCTGGTATGACTTCCAGCGTGGCTTCATCAAGATTGGTGAAGTTATGTCCGGTAACATGTATTGGGGCCAGAGCCCGTATCTTACTTTTACCACCAACGGTACCGACGAAGACCTTATAAACATGTCCTACTCACTGTGGGCTGTCAACGGTCACGTCAATACCGTGATATCCAATATCGTAAATTCCCAGGGCCCTTCACAGGAAGCCAAGAACAAGTACATCGGCGAGGCCCTTGTATGGAAGGCATTCGCATACTTCTTCATGGTTCGTACCTTCGGCCCGGTTCCCATTATTCACGACAATAACGCCATGCTGAATGCCGGCAATTACAACGATGTTCAGAAGGTGGACCGTGAGGGTGTTTATGATTATATCATCTACACTTTGGAAACCGCTATGAACCTTCTTCCCAAGCAGACTTCCAATTGGAATCAGCGTATTGACTACTATGCCGCCGAGGCTCTCCTCGCAAAGGTTTACCTCACCAAGGCTGGTCTCTCCGGAACTCTCAGCGATGAGGATCTCGGCAAGGCTGCAAGCTACGCAGAGGATGTTATTACCCAATCCGGCCGAAGCCTTACACCTGTTTATTCCGACGTATTCCGTCTGGATCCCAAGGTTTACAATTCCACCGGCGAGTCCCTCATCTCATGGCAGTGGACTGTGTCGGACCAGCAGTGGACCCGTCAGAACACTCTCCAGAGCGACCTCGCAATGGTTGGCTTTGATGAGAACGGAGATGTCTGGGGTGGCTGGGGCGGCCCTTCAGTGGACCTCCAGGACGCTTTCGGTGTGAAACCCACCGACGATCCTGCTCTTCGCAATGACAAGGACGACCGTCGCAAAGCTACCATGATGCTACCCGGAGACAAATATGAGTACTTCTGGACAGATAAAGGCGGTTTTGACTTCATCCGTTTCATTTATGATACCGAATATGGTGCAGGCGGTCCCGGTGGATCCATGCAGTGTCCAACCGGTTCCAACAACGTGAAGCACCTGTACGGAGACAATGCCGACCACATTGCCGGCGTAGGCGTTCCCGCCGCCAGAATGGCCAGCCAGCTGCCCACCCACCTTGTGCGTCTGAGCGATGTATATCTCATCTATGCCGAGGCCAAGTTCCTCACAGGTGAAGAACCTGTCGCACGTAAGTATGTCAATTACGTACGCGAACGTGCGCATGCTGAACCTTTTGATGCTGCTATTACTTATGCCGACATCTGGAAAGAGCGTCGTCTTGAACTGGCTGGCGAAGGTGACCGCTGGTACGATTACGTCCGCCGCGCCTACTACGATATGGACTACTGCATCAATGAGCTCAAAAATCAGCGCCGTTCCGACTACTATGGTCTTGATGACCTGTGGAAGGGCTACTATGAGACCGGCGTATGGAGCAAGAAGGGCCAGAAGGATAAGACTGGCTATCCCGGCACCAACTATGACAATCCCAACGTGACAGCAGAAAGCTTCCAGCTGCCGTTCCCTACAGAGGACGTAGTGTTCAACAAGAACATGGCGTCAACTGCCGAGGCGATTCACGTGGATAATATACGTGAGGCATATCCGTATAACTTCTAACAGAACAGACAATGAAAACAAACAATATCATAAAAGGCATTTTGGCTGTGTCCGTTCTCCTTATCGGATTGGCTTCCTGTGAAAGGGCCGATTATCCGGACCGCTACCGTGTAACCAAGGGCAAGCCTACCATTGATTACATTCGTTATGCCAACAAGGACATCCTCCTTGACAAGGCTTATATGGATGAAACAGTTTGCGTTGTTGGACAGAATCTTACTTCTGTAGTTAAACTCCTTTTCAACGACCAGGCTGCAATCCTGAACACCAGTTTCATTACCGATAAAACCATGTTGGTCACAATCCCTAAAACCAAGGCTACAGTACAGACCAACATGATCTATTTCATCACGGCTGCCGCCGATACAGTCTCCTACGGTTTTGAGGTCATGCCTCCCGCTCCGGTTGCCAGCGGCATGGACTGCGAATACACCAAGCCTGGACAGAGAGCCAAGATCTTCGGTGATTACTTCATCGACCTTGAGTATGTGGAGTTCCAGGGTCTTAACGCCAGAGTTGAGGCTGAAGATATCACATACACGGAGTCTGAGTTGGAACTTACTATCCCCACTACCGCGACATCCGGTATGGTGAAAGTAAAGACAAAGTCTGGTCTTTCCGGATCCATGTTCCATTATATGGACCAGAGGGGTCTCCTGTTTGACTTCGATGGCAAGACCGGCCTGTACGGCGATGAAAGCCACGGATGGCACCAGCAGGTGGTTACCTCTGATGAAACTTCAATTTCAGGTAAGTTCCTCCAGCTTGGTGACGGAGCTACTGAGCTGAAAGGTGACGGCAGCACCTGGGCCGACGGTAACTTCTCATTTGAGTACTGGCCCGGAATGTGGGAAAGCCCAGTGGAAACCTTCTCCAACCCTAAGGGTCTGAAACTGTCAGCCCTGGTGGACTTCACGGACTATGCCAATATGGGCTACAAGTTCGAGATGTTCGTGCCTGAGGATCATCCCTGGAAGGGTACTGCCATGCAGATTCTTCCGGCATCTATTTATACTGTTCATAACGGTGCCAACGAGGGCGTTACCGATGAAGATGGCGAGGCTCTGCCCGGATGTAACAACAAGTACATCGGCGACAATTCTGCCAAGTATCCCCGTGCCCTTTACACCCCCTGGGCCGATGGCATGTATGATACCGGCGGCAAGTGGATTACAGTAACAATCCCCATGACCGATATCAGGTATCAGCCCAATGGTAAGGAATCCGAGGGCACAATCGATGCCACCTGCTTCGATTCCCTCGTGATCTTCGTTTGCGGAACCGGCGGTCTTACCGGCGAGGATTGCAAGCCTATCATCAAGATAGACAATATCCGCGCAGTTCCTATCAAGTAACTCAAAAGGTATCAATGAATATGAAAAAGTTTATAAAATTTTCTTTCCTCGCCGTAGTCGCTGCAGCTATCCTTAGCGCAGTGTCCTGCGCTCAAAAAGAGGCGGATACCGATCAGTTGAGTGGCCCCGTCGCCCTTGCTGCGATGTCGCCTAATCCCGTTGTCCGAGGTGCCGAGCTTCACCTGTTCGGTATGAATATGGACAAGGTCGTTGAAGTCATCATCCCCGGCGTCGATCCCATCACGGAAATCTCCAAGGGTGAAGGCAAAGACCGTCTTAGCGAGATATATGTTACAGTTCCCTTTGAAGGCCCCACCGTGGGTAAGGTTACTGTGAAGGATGCGAGTGGTAACACCTCCACCTCCAAATTTGACCTTACCTACACTGAGGGTATTGAGTTCACAGACTTCGAGGCTGCCGATGGCGTCCTTTCAGGAGATGTGGTCACCCTTAAGGGAGAATATATGAACTCTGTCCAGGAGGTTATCTTCACTTCTGGTCAGGGCAGCGCCTATGCAACCGGCAAGATGATTTTTGACCGTGAGCGTCACAGCGTAAAGGTTTACGTGCCTGCAGCTGCAACCACCGGCATCATCAAGGTGTGTGATGTGGATGAATTCTCAAATCCTACGGCTGTCCCCAATATTTTCCCTTCAACCAAGGAACTGGTTGTCGGAAAGCCTACGGTAGACGCAATGGAATTTAAGGATGAAATCAAGGCCGGCACCGTACTCACTTTCACCGGATCTCACCTTGACATGATTGCCAAAGTGGAATTCAACGGTGTGGGTCAGGATAAATTCGAGATCAACGACGACTTTACTGAAATCAAGGCCGCCCTTCCTGCGAAGGCTGCCGACGGCGACGTGGTTTTCACTTCTTATGCAGGTGATACCTTTGTTGCCGCCACCCTCAAGGGCGTCAAGCCTTCAGGTATTCAGTTCAGCGCTGATGAAGAATCTGAAGATCCCCGCTTCAAGGCAGGATATAATACTCTCATCACCGGCGAAGACCTGGATCTTGTTACTGGAGTTTCATTCGGCGGTGTATATGCAGGCTTTATCTATGACGGTGAAGCGGTTCCTCCTACCATTACAGCAGTTATCCCTGCCGAAGCTCCTGACGGAGATGTCAAGGTTCATCTTGCAAATGGCAGCGAGGTCGTGGTTGCGGAGGCCCTGGCCCTTGTCAATCCTACTGTTGATGCCGTTTCTACAGATGCGATCAACGCCCGCGAAGAATTCAGCTTTACCGGTGCCGATCTTGACCTTGTAAGCAAGGTGACCGTAGGCGGTATCGAGTGCGAATTCACTATGGAAGTCCTGGAAGAGAAAGATGATGTGGATGAGAATGGAGATCCTATCAAGGTTCCCGTTTACAACAACAAGAAAATCATCGTCACCAGCGATCCTACAGTAGTATCCGGAGATGTGGTCATTGAGAAACTCAATGGCTGGAGCGCTTCAATCGGCCAGATGACCGTCACCTATAATGAGTTGGTTTCCCTTGTTGTTCCCGCAAGCGTTGCTATGGGCTCGCCTATGACCGTAACCGGAACCAACCTTTTTGCCATTGACAAGGTTTTCATCAAGGGCAAACAGGTTGTGAATTGGCTCTCACGCACCAACACTGAGATGTCGTTCATGCTCCCTGAGGGTATAGGCCCCGGCGTGTATCGTCTTGTGCTTGACCTCAATGACGGCAGCACCATTACCTGGGCAATCGGCTTTGAAGTTTCCGCTCCTTACGTAGAAAACTTCATCTGGCAGGGCGATCACGACCTTGCAGACTGGGGCGCCAACCTGGAGATTGCGCCTAACAAGTTCCGTGATGTAGATATCAGTGAAGGTGACATTGTACGCATCTATTATACTTCCTATGATGACGGCTGGTGGATGTTCAAGGTGCAGGACGGCAACTGGAATGCAATCGATCTTAAGATTCCTGACAATCCTCAGGATCCTAATGTGGTCTGCATCCAGACATCTCCTTCCGGAGAAGCCTTCTTCCCCATAGAGGTTACTGCAGAGCTTCTGGCACAGCTTCGCGCCCCGAACGACAAGGCGATGGCCATTAACGGTGCAGGCGCCAGGATTACGGGAGTTTCCGTAATTCACTTCGGAGCTGCAGAGCAGGCCCGTGTAATCTGGGAAGGTAATACAGATCTTGGAAACTGGGATGGTAACGTCCAGATTCTTGTAGGTGAGATTGGTGATCTTCCTTCAGGTTCCAAGCTTAACATCACCTATACGGCAAACGGCGCCGATCCTCAATTCAAGCTTGTTGATATCAACTGGGCACTCCTTCCCGGCTTTGAGGCCATAGCCAATGAATGGGGAGTGGTTGCTCAGGATCCTGCCGGAGGCGTGTTCAGTTACACACTTACGGATGAAGATATTGACGCCATCCTGAACCACGAGGCCAGTTGGGGCGGTAAGGGATTCGTCATCGCCGGTCAGCAGGCCATTATCACGGAAGTCAGCATTGTCTCAACAGCAGCTGTCGGTCCGATAGAAAGGGCCGTCTGGGAAGGCGAATATGACCTTGGATCAGATTGGAGTACCAGTATTCAGATTTTGGCAAGTGATATCGGTGAGCTTCCTTCCGGATCTACGCTTAATATCTACTATACCGCAAGCGGTACAGATTTACAGCTGAAGTTTGTGGATATCAACTGGACACTTCTTCCCGGATTTGCTACCGTAGCCAATGAATGGGGAGTAGTCTCCATAGATCCTGGTGCAGGTGTGTACAAATATGCCCTTACGGACGAGGATATTGACGCAATCCTGAACCATGAGGCCGATTGGGGCGGCAAGGGACTGATTATTATTGGTCGTGATGCCGTTATAACTCAGGTCTCTGTCAAGTAGCTCTTTTAATCCGGAGGGGGCTGACCCTCCCTCCGGGTTCCAAAACCATGAAAAGAACACTATTCATATTTATGGCTTTCCTGGCCTTATGGGCCTGTGGCAAGACAGACCCTGTCCCTGATCCGGAGCCTGAAGCAGAACCCGTGAAGGACGAGAGCGTCCTTACTAATGCCAATGCTATGGAATCGGCCAAAAAGGTATATGCCTTTATCCGGGAGCAGGCCGGGAAGGCAGTTATGAGCGGCGTCCAGTCCGGAGGCACTGCCAATAATAACGACAGGGTGGAGGAGATATACAATATGACGGGAAAGCATCCCGCCGTAGCTGGATACGATTATATCTTCCTTCAATACTCACCAACGCCTTCCAACGGAGAATGGTATGTGCATTATGAGGATATATCGGCCCCTAAAGAGCAATGGAGCAATAACGGACTGGTGTCTTTCATGTGGCATTGGAATGTGCCTTCTACCAAGGAAGATTGGGATAATTCACAGGCAACATATTATAAAAACTACAATTTTTACAGTAGCAAAACCACCTTCGACATTAATCGCGCACTTCTTCCCGGCCATTGGGAGAATGATTTTATCCTTCAGGATATTGAAAAAGTGGCGGGATTCCTGAAGTTGCTTCAAGATGAAGGTATCCCTGTGCTCTGGCGCCCCCTTCACGAGGCTGCGGGCAACTATAATGTTTATGGCAACAACGGTGCGTGGTTCTGGTGGGGACGTGGCGGGGCCGATTCCTGCAAGAAACTATGGAAACTTCTCAGGGATAAACTGGAGGGAGAGTACGGGCTCAATAATCTTATCTGGGTATGGACTCTTGACGCAACGGTGGGAGCAGAGAAGGATTACGCCAAATGGTATCCGGGGAATGACCTCGTGGACATAGTTGGGGTAGATATCTATGAAGAGAACACCGATGCCAAGGCGCGTCAATATAAGGCTGCGGTGGAGCTTTCCGGCGGAAAGAAGCCCGTTACCATCAGCGAGTGCGGCAATATTCCTAACCCAGTCAGATGTCTTGAAGCCAATCAGGCATGGAGTTGGTTCCTCCCCTGGACCCTGAATCTGGAAGATTATAAATATAATACAGAACAGTATTGGAAGACACTGATGTCATCGCCCAAGGTCCTTACCCGTGAGGAGATGCCGTCATTAAAGTAAATGAGTTTATGAAGCACTTTGTTAAATGTTTTCTTGTAGCACTGGCAGTGATTTCCGAGTTATGCTGCTGCGCAAAACCTGAGAATAGTGGCTCAAAAGAGGAGACATCAGCTCCTACTGATATCACCCTTTCACAGGAGACTTTCGAGGCCGCTCAGGCCGGAGGCTCCATTACGCTTACCGTGACGGCTCCAACACGCCCTACGATATCGGCAGTACCCGCTTGGATTACCATGCCGGACGGCACTTACAACAGCAAGTCATATAAGATCAGCTATAATGTAAAAGTGTCGGAGAATACTTCTACAGATGGCAGAAGTGCGACCATAACCATAAAAGCCGGCAGTCTAAGCAAAGACTTTAAGGTTACCCAGCCCGGCAAAGAGGCTCAAGATTCTACTCCCAAGGAGATGACTTTGGACAAGCACGCTGTCACCATCCGTCAGGCAGGCGGTCAGGCCTCCGTCATTGTCACATCTCCGCTTGCAGCTGCTGTTGCCGATGTCCCTGAGTGGCTTGAGGTATCCAACACGGACTTCAATAACTATAAGATGAAGTTTACATTCAGAGCTGCTGAAAATGACAGCTACGATGAACGAATCGCCACTATTAAAGTCTCGGCCGGAAGCTTCGCGGACCAAATTACAGTGACACAGGAAGCTAAGTTCAAGGATCCGGACGCCATTGACAACGCCGCCTGGCACCGTGGAATGGAGCTCGGTCTTGGCTGGAATATGGGCAACCATATGGATGCCATTAATAACGGCGTTTCCAGTGAAACCGCTTGGGGTAATCCCAAAGCTACCCAGGCTACGTTTACCGGTCTCAAGGCAAAGGGTTTCAGCAGTGTCCGTATCCCCATTACCTGGGCAGGCCATATTGGCGCCGCACCGGACTATAAGATAGAAGACGCCTGGATGAACCGTGTTGCCGAGATTGTAGGTTATGCCAAGACCGCCGGTCTGAATGTTATCATAAATACACATCACGATGAAGATCACGGAGACGGCATGTGGCAGAATCTTAAAGGCGCTGTTGACAGCGAGTCTGTCAATACCAAGGTAAAGGAAGAAATCAGCGCTGTTTGGACCCAGATTGCCGTCAAGTTCAAGGACGAAGGCGACTACCTTATGATGGAGTCTTTCAACGAGCTCATTTATGGAGATGAGTGGTATTCTTCTTCCAATACTCAGAAGAAATGCGATGTAATCAACGAGTGGAACCAGGTGTTCGTGGATGCCGTCCGTGCAACAGGCGGTAACAATTCCACCCGCTGGCTGGGTGTTCCCGGCTATGCCGCAAGTCCCAACTACCTTACCTACCTTGCCGTTCCCAACGACTCGGCGAAGAAGACCATGCTGGCTTTCCACTGCTATGACCCGTATGACTATACTATCGGCGCAGCCCAACTTGCAGACTGGGGCCATACCGGAAGCGCATACACAAATGGCGAGAATGAGATCAAGAAACTCTTCAAGGGAATCTATGAGAATTATATAGCCAAGGATATCCCTATTTACATGGGCGAATTCGGCTGCTCCATGAGAGACAAGAACGCTCGGTATTCCTGGGCATTTTATCTCTACTATCTTGAATATGTGGTAAAATGCGCAAGAACTTACGGAATTGCGCCTTTCCTGTGGGACAACGGCGCAGAAGGAGTCGGACGTGAGAAGCATCCCTATATCAATCACGGAACGGGTGATTATATGGCGACAGGCAAAGAACCTGTTGAGACCATGGTAAAGGCCTGGTCTGTCCATTCAAACGATTATAACCTTCAGACCGTATACGACAGCGCCCCGGTGTTTTAATGCCGTTTTTGTTAATTGATTGATTTTGAGTTAAATGATTAAGAAAAACGCAATGCTTTTGTTCGCTGTGGCTCTGTGCGTAGCCTGCGGCCCGCGTGACAAAAAGCCCATGGAAACGCCAAAGGACCAGCTTGTGCACAGGCTTTTCACCTATGCGGAGAACGGCCAGATTGCCTACGGTCATCAGGACGATCTTTTCTACGGCCACACCTGGAAGGTGGAGGATTATGAGAATGATCCTCTGGAGCGCAGTGACGTAAAGGACGTTACCGGAAAGTACCCCGTGCTCCTTGGCTGTGACCTTGGCGGCATTGAGCTGGGGGCCGATAAAAACCTTGACGGCGTGCCCTTTGACCTTATGCGGAGGGCGGCTCAGAAGCACGCGGAAAGGGGCGGCATCGTTACCTTCTCCTGGCACCCACGGAACCCTCTCACGGGTGGCGACGCCTGGGACATCTCCTCCGACCAGGTGGTTAAATCCATCCTCAAAGGCGGTGAGAAAGAGCGTGAATTCCGCACCTGGCTATCACGTGCCGCCGATTTTCTGGAGTCTATCGGCCCGGATGTTCCCATCATTTTCCGTCCCTGGCATGAAAACATTGGTAGCTGGTTCTGGTGGGGAGGCAAACTCTGCACGCCTCAGGAGTATCAGGAACTTTTCCGCGCCACCTGGCTCTATTTCACCAAGGACCGCGGCCTCACCAACATCCTCTGGTGCTATTCTCCCAACGGAGACGTAAAGCCGGAAGACTATATGAGCCGATACCCCGGGGATGAATTCGTGGACATCCTTGGCGTTGATACCTATGAGTATGTGGGAGGCGGGAGCGTGGAGGAAGCATCGGCCCGCTTCAGGGGCGAACTCCGCCGCATCCTTACCTTCCTCACGGCCCTTTCCTATGAGCACCAGAAGCTGATGTGCCTCTCGGAAACCGGCCTTGAGGGCCTTGTAGACCCTACCTGGTGGACAGAGACCGTGCATCCCGTCATCTCCGACTTTGCCATAAGCTATGTCCTAACCTGGCGTAACGCCCACGACAAACCGGAGCATTTCTATGCTCCCTGGGCCGGATTCGACGGGGCCGATGACTTTAAAACCTTTACCGAAAAAGAGATTATCGTATTGCTATGACATTTAACGAAAGACTTGCGTGGCTTAAGGACAATTACTGCGCGCTGATTGAAAAGAAGAACAGCCCCATCGAGGGCAACGGTATCTATGAGCGTTGGGAAAACCCCATCCTCACTGCGGCTCATGCCCCGCTTGAGTGGCGCTATGACCTTGACCGTGAGCGCAATCCCTTCCTTATGGAAAGGATTGGGGTGAATGCAACCCTTAATTCCGGCGCCATCAAGTGGAATGGAAAATACGTGCTTGTGGTGCGCGTGGAAGGGAATGACCGTAAGAGTTTCTTCGCAGTTGCCGAAAGCCCCAACGGAGTGGACAATTTCAAGTTCTGGCCCCGTCCCATCACCATGCCTGAATGGGGAGAGCCCGCAACCAACGTGTATGATATGCGTCTCACAGCCCATGAGGATGGCTGGATCTACGGCATCTTCTGCGTGGAGCGCAAGGACCACACCTTGGAAGGAGACCTTTCCGCCGCAACTGCAGCGGCCGGAGTTGCCCGCACCAAGGACCTCGTGAACTGGGAAAGGCTTCCTGATATCCAGTCCCGCAGCCAGCAGAGGAACGTGGTGCTGCACCCGGAATTTGTGAATGGCAAATATGCCCTCTACACACGCCCTCAGGACGGATTCATAGATGCAGGAAGCGGCGGCGGCATAGGCTGGGCCCTGGTAGACACAATGGACGGAGCAGTCATCAAGGAGGAGAAAATCATCAACCTCCGTCATTACCACACCATCAAGGAAGTGAAAAACGGCGAAGGCCCCCATCCCATCAAAACTCCCAAGGGCTGGCTCCACCTTGCCCACGGCGTGCGCGGCTGCGCCAGCGGTCTCCGCTATGTGCTGTACATGTATATGACCGCGCTGGACGACCCTTCACGCGTGATTGCGGAACCCGGCGGATTCCTTATGGTCCCTTCCGGCTGGGAGTACATAGGAGACGTTATGAACGTCCTTTTCAGTAACGGCTGGATTGCCGATCCCGACGGTCGCGTATTCATCTACTACGCCTCCTCAGATACCCGTATGCACGTTGCCACATCAACCATCGACCGCCTTGTGGACTACTGCCTCAACACTCCGGCCGACGGCTTCCGCACCGGACGTTCAGTTGAAGCCATCAACCGCCTCATTGACGCTAATGAAGCGCGTGGGGGTAAGTAATTGAGTATTATTGAGTTAGTGAAAAAAGGGTACTTGGATTTCCGGACCCTAAATCATGTAAAAAATTAATAATGAAACATTTACGTCCACGCCTTGTGGCGGCGCTTCTCTTTCTGAGTGCGGCTTTGAATGCACAGCCGCTTCAGATTGCGCACATTTTCTCAGATCACGCAGTTCTGCAGCAGGACACTTCCGTTCCTGTATGGGGATGGGGAGAACCCGGAAAGAAGGTGCAGGTGAAGGCCTCCTGGCTCAAAAAAGCTGTTTCCACTACTGTTGCCGATGACGGCTCATGGCGTGTTCAGCTGCAAACTCTTCCCGCAGATGGCCGCTCCCAAAGCCTGGTGGTGAAGTCCGGGAAAGAGAAGATAGAGCTTGTAGACGTGGTGTTTGGCGAAGTGTGGATGTGCTCCGGACAGTCCAATATGGAAATGCCGCTCAGGGGTTTTGGATTCCAGGGCGTGGACGGCGCCACTCAGGCCATCCTGGAAGCGGGAGAAACCGCATGGAGCGTGCGTCTTCTGGATATTAAGACTGCCAAGAAAACAAGCCCGGAGAAGGACATTGAGGCCGTCTGGGAGCTCACCACTCCCGGAGTTGCCGCAAAGGCATCGGCCGTTGGGTATTTCTTTGCAAAGAGTCTTTCAAAGAGCCTCGGAGGAGTACCTGTAGGCATTATTGTGAACGCCTGGGGCGGCAGCCGCATAGAGCCCTGGATGCCCAGGGAAGTGATTAACGGCGCGGGTCTTTCCAAGGAAGAACTTGACACCATCTACGCCATAGAAGAGAAGCCGGACCGCTGGCCTGAAACCCCGGAACTTATCTGGAACGGCCGCGTGGCTCCCATCGTTGGCTATGCCATGAAGGGCATCCTGTGGTATCAGGGCTGCTCAAACATCGGTCAGAACTGCTATGACAAGCTTCAGAATGCAATGGTGAGATACTGGCGTGAGAAGTGGGGAAGGGGAGACATCCCTTTCATCTACACCCTTCTTGCCCCGTATGAGCACGGAGATATCAACGGCAGGTGGCGTCCCTTCTTTGTGGAAGCCCAGATGAGAACCGCAGGGACCATCCCCGCCGCATGGTTCGTTTCCACCGAAACCCTAGGCAACAAAGTCACCGTGCATCCTTCCCAGAAGAAGGAAGTGGCAAACCTTATGCTTATGCGCGCCCTTCAGAATATCTATGGCCAGGAACTTGGATTGGACATAGACTATCCTGAAGTGCAGAGCGTATCCTATGAGGAAGACGGCACCGTAAAACTGCGTCTCACCCATGTGTGGAGTGATCTTGGAAGCATTTCCTCCCGTGACGTTGTGGGCTTTGAACTTGCGGGGGAGAACCGTGAGTTCCACCTTGCCGATGCTCAGATTGACTGGGACGGCCAGACCATAGTAGTAAAATGCCCTGAGGTCTCCAAGCCCGTAGCCGTCCGCTATGCCTGGCGCAACTGGATGGGCGCAAACCTCCAGAAGACAAGCGGCATCCCCGTGCCGCCCTTCCGTACAGATGACTGGGATTACTGATGAAAAGACTGTATGTAATACTCCTTTTTCTGGCGCTCTCTTGTTCGCCAAATAGCATTGTGTCCGTGAATACGGGCGCGGGGCTTTTGCGTCTTGAGGTGGTAAGCCCTGAGATTGTGAGGGTGAGCGCTGCCAAGGACGGACGGTTCAGTGACCGTCAGAGCCTTGCCGTGCTTCCCCAGGAAGGCTGCACGGACTTTGAGGTATCAGAGGCCATGGGTGTTGTGCATCTTACCACAAAGGCTCTTGCCGTAGATATTTACAAGGCCGATGGAAGCATACGCTTCTATGACGGTGAAGGGAACGTCCTTGCCGATGACGGGCGCGTGAGCTTTGACGGAGGCACCGCCGTGAGTTTTGCATCCCAGGAGGACGAAGCCTTCTACGGCCTTGGACAGCATCAGGCCGGGGAACTTGACCACAAGGGCCGCCGTGAGGAGCTGTATCAGTACAATACCAAGATAAGCGTCCCCTTCGTGCTCTCCAACAAGGGTTACGGAATCCTCTTTGACGCATATTCCTACAGCCGCTGGGGCAGTACTGAGCCCTACCGCCAGCTTGGAGAGGTATTTGACCTTGACCTTGATGGCCGATACACTGCTGCCAACGGCAAGGTCCTCACCCAGAAGGAAGACTCCCTCTACTATGAGAACGAGTGGGCCATAAGGAACCTTCCGAAGGGGCCTTTCTCAAAGGTCAAATATGAGGGCACCATCACCGCCCGTGAGACCGGCGACTACCACTTCATCCAGTACTATGCCGGCTTCCAGAGCACCTCGATCGGCGGCAAGGAGGTCATGAGCCGCCGCTGGCGCCCGGCATGGAATCCCAACAGCTGCAAATACACCGTCCACCTTGAAAAAGGCGTTCCCACTCCCGTTGTGATAGACTGGGAGCCGGACGGAGACGTGTCTTATATCGGCCTCAGGGTGGCTCCCCTTGAATTTGAGGACAATGAGTCCCGCCTCACTTTCTGGAGCGAATGTGAGCCTATGGCCGATTTCTACTTCATCGCAGGCGGAAGCGCCGACAAAGTGATTGCCGGCTACCGTAAACTCAGTGGCAAGGCCCCCGTCATGCCCAAGTGGGCCCTTGGATTCTGGCAGAGCAGGGAGCGCTACAGCACGCAGGAAGACCTTGTGGGCACCCTCGCGGAATTCCGCCGCCGCCACATCCCCGTAGACAATATTGTCCAGGACTGGCAGTACTGGGAGGACGACCAGTGGGGAAGCCATCAGTTTGACGAATCCCGCTACCCTGACCCGGAGGCCATGCTTGACAGCGTCCACGCCATGCACGGCCGATTCATGATAAGCGTCTGGCCAAAGTTCTACACCAATACGGATAATTACAAGGAACTGAAGGCAGCCGGATATGCCTATACCCACGCGGAGGATGCCGGCCTTGAAGACTGGCTGGGCCACAAGCAGAGCTTCTACGACGCCTACGCAGAAGGCGGCCGGAAGATGTTCTGGGACCAGATGGACCGTAACCTCTACTCTAAGTTCGGCAAAAAGATAGACGCCTGGTGGATGGACGCCTCTGAGCCAAACCTAAGGGACTGCCTCCCCATGGATTACTTCAAGTGGCTTATCACTCCAAACGCGCTTGGCTCCTCCACTGAATACCTTAACGCTTATGCCCTGGTCAATGCCCAGGCTATCTACGAGGGCCAGCGCTCAGTGGATCCGGATAAGAGGGTGTTCCTCCTTACCCGTAATGGCTTTGCCGGCCTCCAGAGGTATTCCACGGCATCATGGAGCGGGGATATCGGCACATCCTGGGAAGATTTTCGCATGCAGGCCGCTGCTGGTCTTAACTACTCCATGAGCGGAATTCCTTTCTGGGGAATGGACATCGGAGGCTTCTCCGTGATGAGTAAGTTCTATGACAGCGCAAATGCCCCCGAATGGCAGGAACTCCAGACCCGCTGGCATCAGGCCGGCACCTTCGTGCCCCTGTTCCGCACCCACGGCCAGTGGCCCCGCAGGGAACTCTGGAACATTGCCCCGCAGGGCTCAAAGGCCTATGAGAGCATCCTCTACTATATGAAGCTCCGCTACAGGCTCATGCCTTATATATATTCGCTGACAGGCGCCGTCCTTTTTGAGGACGCTACCATCATGAGGGCCCTTGCAATGGATTACCCGCATGATCCCGAAGTCCGTGACCTCTCAGACCAATGGCTCTTCGGGCCCGCCATTATGGTTTGCCCGGTGTTTGAGTACAAGGCTACAAGCCGCAGCGTCTACTTCCCGGAAGGCACCTGGTATGACTTCTACACCGGTGAGAAGATTGAAGGCGGCCGCCGAATCACGGTGGATGCACCGTATGAGCGCATTCCCCTTTACGTACGCGCCGGCAGCATCATCCCCATGGGCCCGGATATGGAATGGACGGATGAAAAACCTCTGGAGGAGGTCACCCTCATGGTATATCCCGGGGCCAATTCCGACTTCACCCTCTACGAGGACGACGGCCTCACCTACGGATATGAGCGCGGGGAATACGCCGTTACCCGTATCCACTGGAACAATGCCGCTGGGAAGGCCGATATCGGCCCCCGTGAAGGCTCATATCCAGGGATGCCGGGGAACCGGACCTACAAAGTTGTAGTTGTGGGAAAATAACTAACTAAAACCTTATATGAAAAAGACAGTATTAATGATGTCCAGTGTTGTAATATCGGCCGCCGCTCTGTCTTCCTGCAACCAGCAGGGAGCGGCTCCCGCTATCCCCGCCGACAAAGCGGTTGAGGCAAAGGTAGAGAAAGTGCTTAAGGGCATGACCCTTGAAGAGAAGGCCGGCCAGCTGGTTCAGCTTAACATCTCCACCCTGGAAGATGATACCCGCGAGGCCATTGATCCCGCAAAGCTTGACAAGATCATCGGTGAGTACAAGGTAGGTTCAATCCTCAACGTGATGCACGACAAAGCTCATTCCCGCGAGGAAACCGCCGCCATGGTGCGTCAGATCCAGGAAAAGAGTATGGAAGCTATCGGCATCCCCTGTATCTACGGCCTGGATATGATTCACGGTGCGTCATACCTCAACGAGGGCTCCCTGTACCCGCAGGAGATTAACCTTGGCGCTACATTCAACCGTGAATTCGCCCGCCAGATGGGCCATGCAATGGCTTATGAAACCCGCGCCGCGCAGGTTCCCTGGGTGTTCTCCCCGGTCATGGACCTTGGTCGTGATCCCCGCTGGCCCCGTATCTGGGAAAGCTTCGGCGAGGACCCTTACCTGCAGGCAGAGCTGGCACGAGAGGAGACCGTGGCCATCCAGGGTGAGGACCCCAATAATATCGGCCTTGAAAACTGCGCCGTGTCCATCAAGCATTTCATGGGTTACGGCGTTCCCGTGAGCGGAAAGGACCGCACTCCCGCCATTATCGCGGAGAATGACCTCAGGGAGAAATTCTTCGCACCGTTCCTTGAGTGCTTCCGCGCCGGCGCCCTCACCGCAATGGTGAACAGCGCCTCCATCAACGGCATCCCCACCCACGCCAACGCCATCCTCCTCAGCGGCTGGGTGAAAGAGCAGTTGAACTGGGACGGCATGCTTGTGACGGACTGGGCCGATATAGACAATCTCTTCAACCGCGACCACGTTGCCGCAGACAAGAAGGAAGCAGTGGCGATGGGCATCAACGCGGGCATCGATATGATTATGGATCCCTACGATCCCGAGTGCTGCACCGCAGTCATCGAGTGCGTGAAGGAAGGTCTTATCTCAAAGGAACGCCTTGACGACGCTGTCCGCCGCGTTCTGAGGCTGAAAGTCCGCCTTGGCCTCTTTGATAACCCTGTCTGGGAGCACAAGTATCCTGAGTTCGCTTCCGAGGAATTCGGCAGGGAATCCTATCAGGCCGCGCTTGAATCGGAGGTCCTCCTCAAGAACGAGGGCGGAATCCTTCCTCTCAAGGGCACGGAAAAGATCCTTGTCTGCGGCCCCAACGCCAACAGTCTTCGCACCCTCAACGGCGGCTGGAGCTACACCTGGCAGGGATCGGCCGATGATTATGTGCCTCAGTACAACACCATCCTGGAGGCCCTCCAGAACCGTTTCCCCGGAAAGGTTACCTGGGTTCCCGGCGTTGTCTATGAAGGAGCAGACTGGCAGAATGACGTTGTGGCAAGCATCCAGCAGGCCGTGAACGTGGCCCGCAGCTCAGACGTTATTGTGTGCTGCGTGGGTGAGAACTCCTACTGCGAGACTCCCGGTAACATGGATGACCTTAATTTATCGGCCAACCAGAAGGAACTTGTGAAGGCCGTTGCCGCTACCGGAAAGCCCGTTGTCCTGGTGCTTAACGAGGGCCGTCCCCGCCTTATCGGAGACATCGAGCCCCTCGCAAAGGCCGTTGTGGACGTGATGCTGCCTTCAAACTACGGCGGAGACGCCCTGGCAGCCCTCCTTGCAGGCGACGAGAACTTCTCCGGAAAACTCCCGTTCACCTACTCCAAGCACATCAACGCCCTCCATACCTATGACTACAAGGTCTCCGAGCACCGCGAGACCATGGAAGGCTCCTACAACTACGACGCAGTGATGGACGTCCAGTGGCCATTCGGCTTCGGACTCAGCTATACGAAGTTTGCCTATGGCAACCTTCGTATAGCGATAGAATCGCATTACCCCCACCCAAACCCTCCCCTCGGGGGAGGGCTTAGTCAGCCTTCGGCTTCCGAAGTACCTTCGTTCAAGGCCGGCGATGTCCTGAAAGTGTCCGTGGACGTGAAGAACGTTGGTGACCGCGCCGGCAAGGAGGCCGTTCTCCTTTACAGCTCTGACCTTGTGGCTTCCCTCATCCCGGATGTCAAGCGTCTCCGCGGCTTTGAAAAGATTGCCCTGGAGCCCGGTGAGACCAAGACCGTGGAGTTCCAGCTCCCTGCATCGGCCCTTGCATTTGTTGGCGCAGATGGAAAATGGCGCCTTGAAAAGGGCGATTTCCGCATCTCCTGCGGCGGCCTTGGAGTTATGGTTAACTGCACTGAAACAAAGGTATGGGAAACTCCCAACATTTAAGTGAATTCAAATCAGTACTGCAGGAGAACATCCTGCAGTATTGGTTAAAGCTCCGTGACCCGGAGGGAGGCTTCTACGGAGAGGTCTTCTCAAGCGGTGATGTGATTAAGGATGCGCCAAGAGGCGTTATCCTCAATGCCCGTATCATCTGGGCCTTTGCCGCCGCGTATCGCGCACTGGGCCGGAAGGAGTACCTGGATGCCGCCGTGTGGGCTAAGGAGTGGTTCCTGGAGCATTTCTGTGACCACAAATACGGCGGGGTTTATTGGAGCGTTTCGGCAACGGGAGAGCCCCTTGAAGACAAGAAGCAGCTCTATTCCCAGGGCTTTGCAATCTACGGGCTTTCAGAGCTTGCACGGGCAAATGGTGACAAGGAGGCCCTCAAGGAGGCCGTGAACCTCTTCAGGGTGGTTGAGGCAAAGTTCTCCGATACCCTTTACGGAGGCTACACGGAGGCATTGGCGCGGGACTTCTCTCCGCTTGAGGATATGTCGTTATCGGCCCATGATATTAATGCCGATAAGACGATGAATTCCCACCTTCACATCCTGGAGGCGTTTGCAAATCTTTACAGGGTGTGGCCGGATCCGTCCCTTAAAGAGGCCGTGGAGAGGCTTCTGGACATTACCTGCAAAAAGGTGATGGGGGAGGACGGGCATCTCAAACTCTATTTCCGGAACGACTGGACGGTGCTTCCTGGCGCAGTTTCCTATGGCCACGACATTGAGACTTCCTGGCTTATGCTGGAATGCGCAGAGGCTCTTAATGATGAGAGCGTTGTTTCACGTGTGAAACCTTACGCTTTAAGTCTTGGAATTGCCGGCAACGAAGGCCTTCTCCAGGATGGATCCATGCGTTATGAGAAGCTCACCGACGGCACCTTTGACGACTCCCGCCAGTGGTGGGTTCAGGCCGAGACAGTGGTGGGTAACCTCTGGCTGTGGAAGTACCACGGAGTGGCCTCCGGCTATGATGTGGCTCTTAAGGCCTGGGATTACATCCTCAAGAATCTTGTAGACCGTGAAGGCGGAGAATGGTGGTGGGCCGTTATGGCCGATGGCACCCTTGACAAAGCCAACCCCAAGGCCGGCTTCTGGAAGTGCCCCTATCACAATTCCCGCATGTGCCTGGAGGCCCTCAGGATACTGGGGTAGCTTCCGGCCAGTGCCCTTCGGACCGGTACGGACCTTCGGTCCTATCCCTCCCATGCGTCCGTGCTGGGGCACGGCCTTTGGGCCCCTCCCGTTCACGAAGCCACGGGCGGCTACGCCGTCCGAAGGGCACCGGCCGGGAAGCCCGCTTGCCGTGTTGACGCTTAGATTGCTTCTATGGCCGATTTCAATGCCAACACGGCAAAGAAATCGGCCATTTTCCTGAAAAACGCTGCCGTGTCGGCCCCAAAAACGCCATCTGGAGCGTTATACGTGTCAACACGGCTATATTACAGTCGACGTTCCATAGGGACCACTAAAACACATACGCAACCCCAAATCCGTTCTCTGTACCGCCAATGTGCAGCATGGGGCGATACGTTAGGGCAGAATTGTAATTATTGATGGCTGTCTTCATCTTATTCTCCCCGGGTATGTTGATGGCAAAGCCTGCAATTGTCACGACTCCGCCCACGATGAGCATCCACTTGGCAGCGTTGTATGGGCGGTCATAAGGAGGCACGGGCGTTCCGCCACCTCCGATATGCCATCCAAGAAGGTACCCTGCGCCGTAACCAAAGAAACAAGCACCGGCAACGCCGATGATACCGCCCACGGTACTCATAGTCTTGCCGCTCTTGAACAAGGCAAGATCGTCAGTGGTGAAGAACCTGTCCAGCATGTCGTTTTCAATAGTCACTCCGCCCACGGAAACTTTTCCGCTCCAGGGATTATAAGTCATCACGCCCGAAGGAAGATTGCTCTTATTTGAATCCTGGCTCACATTATACATTTCACGCTCACCGTTCTCATATGTTATCATAACGATATCTGCGATGTCCAGCGAATATGTGGGGCCTTCTGGATTGGAAAACTTCTTGTAGCAAATATCGGACTGCCTGACCTCGGTCACTTTGGCCTGGATGTCGGTTCCGTCCTTTTTTGTGATGACGTCCTGTGCGAAGAGTGAGGTGCTGCAGAGGAGGATTGTGAGGGTGGTAATGATGTGCTTCATATTGCAGTGTGTTAAACTTAACAAAACAAAAATACAAAAAATATGTGAGCGATATACTAGTTTACACCAATAATCCCGTTAATATCATTTATATCGAATTGATGTAAGGGGACCATTCGGCCCCCATTTCTTTATCCTTCAAGGACGAAATCCATCAAACGCGGCCTCCTTTTTAAATGAAAATAAGCCTCTGAAACTCAGAAGCTTAAATCTTTTTTATAGTGCAGGTGGTCGCCGAAGCGTTCCAATTACACTTTCTGCGTCAAAAGTAAACTTTTTCTTTAACTTTTACAAGAATTATCGGATAACAATGCAAATAATCCGCAAGATAGACTTGTCTGTTCTTCATTTTTTGCTCGTGTGGTTGGTTCCGCGCTTGCCGTGTTGACGCTTAGATTGCTTCTATGGCCGATTTCAATGCCAACACGGCAAAGAAATCGGCCATTTTCCTGAAAAACGCTGCCGTGTCGGCCCCCAAAACGCCATCAGGAGCGTTCTGGCTGTCAATACGGCCACCTTATTTATTCCCTTTAAGTCTATTATGGTGAATGCAGAGCATCTGGCAGTTCTTGTTGTCGGTACTGCCATCGTTTGACCATGCTGTTACGTGGTCTGCTTCCATCTCGCTGTATTTCCAGATTCTTGTTTGAGTAGATTCATGACCTTTTTCGCAGTCAGGACAATTGCTTACTCCTCTTTCCTTGGCACGTTTTGTCTGTTCTTCATATTTTGCTCGTTTGGTTGGTTCCTCAAATAGTCTGATCTCTAATAAAGAACGGTTTTTCTTTCCATCAAGAAGGTATTCATATATGCCTCGCTTATCTTTTACGAAGAAATCAGAATATAATTGCCGAACCTCCTCATTGAGTAGTTTCTTGTCATATGGAGTGCTATGAAACCTTTCATACATCTGCCCCCAGTTGATACTACGCATCTCTTTCTCTACCGAATAGAACATTTCTGTAACCCAGTCAATGACGGTATTGAAATAGGTTTTTAACTCATTGATGTTGTCATCAAACCGATGCTCCATCATATAATGTGAAATATTCCCCTTGCTTACCCAGTTCAGTGCAACTTTCAGATACTCCTGTCTCTTGACATTACCAGTCATATAATGCGACCATTTTTGGATATTGGAGTTATTTGAGTTGCTGAACTCAGCCTTTGCCAACGTAACGAATGGGCCAGAAAAAATTGCGTTATTGATTTCCTGATCGTTGAGTGGCTCACCATTGGTGTTAATGGTTTTAAACCAGGCTTTGATATCATCCTCATCTCCGATACACTCATAGATTAACAGTTGCGCGTCGAGTATCCTGTTGCGCCGCTCCTCAGAAAGAGCATCGAAGTACCACTCTTTTTTATCGGCATCAACATAAGCAAATTTTCTTTTGAGATATCTGCCTATGGAGGTTATTCTTTGTTGCCCATCCAGAACCTCAAGTCGGCCGTCAGGGAGTCTATTGAAATACAATAGTCCCAACGGGTAACCATTTAATAGAGAGTTGATAACGGCTTTCTCTTTCTCAGATTTATTCTCAGAATAAATGTAGTTTCTTTGGTACTCAGGCTGAATCGTAAGTTTCCCATTCAGGCCAAAGAGGCCTTTCCCCTCCGCCTCATTCCATTCAAACCCCTCCAATACTTGCCTGACAGTATAGTCCGTCTTGAGGAATGTCTGCATCATATTTTATTGCTTTTTTCTAATTATTATTCGCTTTGAAGCTTTATTAACGCGATATCCGTATGGGGTTAAATAATCGCCCTCATCATCTTGAATGTAGAGTTGATAGTCCCGCTTTGCGTTGGATGGGCGTCCTGTGCGACCGTCAAGAAAGTATTCGTAAAACTTGGTAGGAGTAAAATACTGCTGTCCTTCACCTTGAGTCACAATCTCGAATTGTTCCGGGCAATAGCGGTTAAAGAAGGAAACGGGGACTCCCATTAAACCGTCATAATCTGACGGGATTGCATCAACGTATGGAATATCAATAGCATCAAAATTATCATACTTTCGATAGCCCTTCTCGCGGATTTCTTTATGTTTGCTAAAACGAAGATTATCTGCCATAGTCATTAGCGAAATGGGTTCATGACGCTTGCCGTGCTCCAGGTTAGTTAACCATATTGAAGCCACATTTTTCATTTTCTGTCCATCAATTATCTTGTCCACATCGTCATCATCGGTGGTAACAAACCACATCCCGCCACTCCAGTCCCGCTTTCCAGACCATATTTTATTATCTCGAATTAACGGGAAGACATCACGGCATCCTGTGGATAGTTTGTTGGCGATGATAAGGAATTTCTTGTCTGCTTCCATAATCCAACTAAGGAATTCAAGGAACAGAGAAAAAGGTTCATTGGTTATGATGATATCTGATTGATCTCTGAGTGCCCTTACTTCATCTGACATAAAATCGCCGGTTCCCTCCAGATAATTCCACTGCAGATCATTAACATCAATGATACCATCGTCATTAATGTCTTTTTCTAGGATGAATATCTTCCCGTGTGTGCGGGTTTTGTCTTCATCGTACTGGGGAGCACTTGTCTCAAACAGAGAAGGCTGATAGCCATCTTTGTAATGTTTGCTTTCCACAGCGTAGCTTGTGCTAATCAATTTCTTTAAGCCAAAAGCCTTGAAATTGTTCACAAAGAATTTTGTAAAATTGCTCCATTCCGGGTCGTCACAAGGAAGCAGAACGACTTTGTCTCTGAACACATCGGGGTTATACTCGACGTATGCGTTGATTTCGTTCTGAATGTCATCATACTGAGTATAGAACTCATCATTCTTGGCGACCTTAGCTTCGTTCAGCTTAGAGTTACCCTTGGCCATAATCTGCGCTTTATGGCACTTGCAACTTATTCTCGGCGCGGACTATCAGGGCATAAAAAAGGCGTGAACTTCATTATTCACGCCCGAGGCCCTGAGAAAGCCCGCATCACGAATAAGTCGGTCCACGCCAAAGCGCAGACATTCACTGACTTATTCGAGCGATGCGATTTGAAATTTCTCAGGTTTCGGGCATCCGAATAAATAGCAAATGCTAATTGTCTATGTCACTCTCCATTCAGGAGGCATTACAAATATAATAATTATTATTGGATTACCGCCATATGATAATGTGAACAATCTTGCCGAATTAAGATAAAAAGAGTATCTTTGTTAACGGTAATACGGTCGTCGAATCGGCCGGTAATGAAATCAGGAGTAAGTAAGTCTTCCGTCTGAAGCGGCTCCCTTCACAAATCATTTTCGTATTTCAGTAAGGGGAATAGTGCACCTTAACGGGGTACTATGCAAATTGGGTAATTATGGTGGAAGATATTATTATACCGCAAGGGTGTGCTCCTGAAGACATAAAAGTCCGTAAACAAATAATAGGTGATTTCTATGCTAAGTGGAATGCAGAGCATCCTGACAAGAGAGTTTGGAATGAATCTATAAATGACTTCATTTACGTAAAGTTTCATTCGTTGAATGAGACTAGGGGGCATGCGTCCGGGACATATGAATCCACAAAGGCTGTACTTAATCTTACCGAAATATTGAATAAAGCGGAATTCGTGGAGGAAAGGCCTAAGAAACAGGAAGATAACAATCAGAAGAAGTTCTCCAAAATGATTATTATGAAGTATGGAAGAGTCAAACTAACAGTTGGATTCCAGGCATCCAAAGGTCAGTACGTTCAATACTGTATTACAGTTCCGGGTGAGAGAATGCACAAAAAATAAAAGCCGCCTAGGCAGCGACTTTTCTGATGGGGCTCGTATCAAACTATGTTTGAGAGGGTTGTCAACCCTTTCCGAAATCCCCGTGACGATTCCAAGTGCAAATATAATGCTTTTTTCATTAATTGCAAACACGGCAAACCAGGACGCCTTCGCCAAGGACAAGGACCTGCGCTTTACCGCTGAAGGTGGTGAGGGCGCAGGTTTTTCCGTCTGCGCTCTGCTCCTTTTCGCTGCCGGCGGGGTCTCCGTTGCCGTAGCCGATGATGCGGCCGGGGCCGCTCAGGGATACTTGTACGGGCACATTGCCGTCAGGGATATATCGGCCTTTGGCGTCTTTAGCGGTGAGGGTGAACACCTGCAGGCGGCCGATGCGCTCTGACGACACTTCCACGTTTGTGGCGGGGCCGGTGGGCTCTATGATGTCCTCAGCGGTCTTTTTGCCACCAATGTAGCCGGTAGCCTTTATCTTGCCGCCGTGATAGGCGTTTTTCCATACCAGGTGGCCGTTACGGGGCATTTTCTTCTTTCCAAGGTTGCGGCCGTTCACGCTTAAACGGACTTCTTCGCAGTTGGAATACACCCATATATCGACCGTGGGGCCGCAGATATGGACAGTGGGCTCATCGGTCCACCAGGATTTGAGGTAGAAGGCTTCGTCCTTAGGGAAGCCGCAGTAGTCCAGGATGCCGAATTCAGAGAGCGTGGCGGGATACTTGAGGGGATTGGGTTCCCCGCGGTAGTCGAAGCCTGTCCAGAAGAATACGCCGCCCGTCCATGGATGCTCCGCGTAGTATTTCCATCCCCGTTCAATGACGTTTTCGGGCTCTTCCGTGCGGTTGATGGCGGGCATCCGGCCTTCCTGGGTCTCATAAATTCCGCGTGTGCCGCAGCCGGTGGTTTCCTCGGAGCCAAAGATTATCCACTCCGGGTGGCGGGCGTGGCGGCCGTCTACGTCGTTCTGGACTATGTAGTTGTAGCCGTGCACCTCAAGGCCCTCTATGAGGGTTCCGCCGCCGGCGTTTGCGGCGGTTGTCTGCCTTGTAGGATCAAGGCGGCGGACATATTCCTGCATCTCCCTCACTATCTTTATGCCCCTTACATCGTTCTCCAGGCCCCATTCCTCATTACCTACGCTCCAGAGGATCACTGAGGGGTGGGAGCGGCCTTCCATGACCATATTCTCAAGGAGGCGCCTGTGATGGCTGTTCACGCCCATAAGGCGGTTCTCGTCTATGAGGAGGATGCCTTCACGGTCACAGATATCAAGGAGGGCAGGGGAGGCGGGGTTATGGGAGCAGCGGATGGCGTTTACGCCCAGTTTCTTCAGTTGCTTAACGCGCCACTCTATTAGTTCGTCCGGTATTGCAGCGCCCACTCCGGCGTGGTCCTGGTGAAGGTTTACGCCCTTAAGGATGAACTTCCTGCCGTTGAGGAGGAATCCTTCCTTGGCGTTGAACTCAACTGTCCTCAGGCCGATTTTTGTGCGGTACACATCCTCTCCAACGGTGGATTCGAGGGTGTAGAGATAAGGGTCCTCAGGGCTCCAGAGACGGGGCTCCGTCATTTCTTTGCCATCGGCATCCAGGATACAGTGGGTGGCGCCGGGAACATCCGAATGGATGGTTACCTTGGAGCCATCCCAGCTAGCCCAGAAACTGCCGTCAGGGATGTACGGGCCTTTTGTTTCTATGAGGTAAGCGTTCCGGTAGATGCCTGCGCCCTCATAGAACCAGCCTTCCTCCAGGGTGGCATCGGCCCTTACCGTAAGGACGTTGGGGCCGCCGTTAAAGTCTATGTAGGGGGTTATGTCGTAGACCTGCGTGGCGTAACCGCTTGGCTCCGATCCCATAAAGATGCCGTTGAACCATACGCTGGCGTCACGGAAGATGCCGTCAAACTTTATTGTGAAGTGGTGTCCTTCCTGGGACTTTGTGAAGGAGAGGGCCTTGCGGTACCAGCCGACGCTGGTCTCAGGGTACTTCCAGCCCACGGTTTTGTAGCCGTGGGAGTGGCTTGCAAGGGAATCGCAGGGGAGGGCGGGTACCCAGTCGTGGGGGACGGTAATGTCCTCCCAGGCGCTGTCGTCGAAGGTTTCCGTGTAAGGACCTTCGTTGTGGATGGAGTGGGCCTTTGTGAGGTAGTTGAAATACTCCGTGCCGCGGCCCCAGTCTTTTCCGGGGTCCGATGCGTTTCCAAAAGCGAACTTCCAGCCGCTTTCAAGTCTTGTTATGGTCTGTGCCCCTGAGGGTATTGTGGCGGCTAGGAGGATAGCCGTCAAAAAAATCCTGATTCCCTTATTCATAGTAAGCAAATTTACTGAATTTTTTTGACTATATTTGTATAATTAACACTGGAACTATGGCTAAACTAATAGAGAAAATTGGATACGGTCTGGGAGACGCCGCCGCCGGCGGAATCACCTGGAAAGTAATGTCAATTGCATTCCCCCTGTTCTTTACCAATATATTCGGGCTCACGGTGGCCGATACAGCAACCCTCATGCTTGTGGCGCGTCTTTTTGACGTGGTCACGGACCCTATGATGGGGGCTCTCGCAGACCGCACGCAGTCCCGCTGGGGAACTTATCGGCCCTGGCTCATATTTGGCGCCATCCCTCTGGGCATTGTGTTTGCGCTGCTGCTTTTCACCCCGGACTTCGGCCCGGTAGGGAAGCGTATCTGGGCGTACTCGCTGTATCTTCTTATGATGGCGGTGTATACGGCCGTGAACGTGCCCTACGGGTCCCTTCTTGGCGTTATGACTGATGACGACAACGAGAAAAACCAGTTCTCGTCCTTCCGTATGGTTGGGGCCTATGCAATGGGTTTTGTGACGCTGCTTTCCTTCCCTTATCTCCAGAAGATGATTGGCGGCACCCCGCAGCACCAGTATGCCGTGCTGGGCGCAGTGCTTGGCGGCGTGGCAGCCCTTGGTACCCTTGCCTGCGGCCTCCTTACCAGGGAACGCCTGAAGCCCGTACGCGCAGAGAAATTCTCCTTCAAGCCTTTCGCCGACCTTTTCCGCAACAAGCCGTGGATCTATCTCACGCTTATCGGCATATGCACAAACTTCTTCAACGGGTTCCGCTATGCCGTGGCGGGTTACCTCCTGGAGTACTGCCTGCACGGGGATGTGACCGTTTCAGGCCTTATCATCAACTACACCGTGTTCATGACTTTCGGTGAGGTTACCTGCATGGTTTTCGGCGGCCTTTCTCCCCGCTTCACAAAGTGGGTGGGCTCCAAGAAGAAGGCGTTCGGCTGGGCGGCCGTCATCTGCGCGGTCACGTCCATCGGCTTCTTCTTCATCCCCATGGATCCAGCCTATATCTGGGTTATGGTGGCAACGGTTATCCTAACGTCTGTGGGTATCGGCCTTTATTCACCGCTTCTCTGGTCCATGTATGCCGATGTAGCGGATTATGCCACTGAGAAGAACGGCACCTCCTCCACGGGCCTCATCTTCTCCTCCGGCACTATGTCCCAGAAGTTTGGATCGGCCATATCCGGCGCCCTGGTGGCACTTCTCCTTGGCCTTGCGGGCTTCATTTCCGGAACGGATGCAGCAACGGGGCAGACGGTGGTCACAATCACCAATGAGTCCTCTGTCCAGACCATGATATGGAGCCTGTTTTCCCTCTTCCCCGCCGCCATCGCGCTCCTTATCCTTCTGCTCCTGAGGCTGTATCCTATTGATAAGTAGGGTCCTCAATTGGGAAATCCATGATGAACCGGCACCCCTTGCGGTAGTCCGGGTCCAGTTCCAGTGTGCCTCCAAGCAGGATGACGTGCCGTTTGGAAAGCGGTAATCCTACGCCAAGGCCTTCAGAGAGGTTGTCTTTCTTGTAGAAAGGCTTGAAGATGTGTTCCTGATTTTCCTTGGGAATGCCGGGACCTGTGTCCTCAAAGATGAACCGGACCCTGGTTTTGTTTGCCGTGATGCGGAGGGATATATTTTTGCCGTCGGAGTATTTTGAGGCATTGAACAGGATCTCACGGATGCTGCGCATAAGGAAGAGGTGGTCGGAAACAAGGGTGAACGAGTCTTCCACCTGGGTATGGAACTTCACGGTTACGCCCGGGTAATAACGGTTCACATACCCTATGCACTCCCTTGCAATGTCGTTACAGGATACGGGCTCATAAGTGAAACTCACCATTTCGTCATGGTATCCACGGTCTGAACTGTCGTAGAGCATGAGGGACATCCTTGTGAGCGCCATGGCGTTGTAGTCAATCACCTGGAGGAGCTGCTGCCGCTCTTCGCGGGTAAGGTCTGCGCCGGTGGTGTCACGGAGAAGTTGTGAAAAGCCCAGGATGAGGTTCAGCGGTGTCCGGATCTGGTGGGTCATGTTGGAGACAAATTCGGTCCGGCGCCTGATGGCGTCCTCAAGGGCCGATGTCGCCTTCTGGAGTTCTTCGTTGCGTTTAGCCGATTCCCCGATTGCGGCGTCAAGGTCACGGATCTGGCTGCTGATAGTTTCCTGCATATCGGCAAAACTGTTCTGCAGATGCCCGATGGCGCTGTTGACGTTGCTGCGGGGAATGACGGTGGAGTAGTCTCCTTCTGAAAGCCGCTTTGTCTGTTCTTCCAGAAGTTCCAGGGGTTCAAACGCCCGCGCCACTATTCTTCGGCACACTAGGAAGATAATGATAAGGCCGATGGCGACGATTATGGATATGCATAACCTGAGGCGCCAGTATCTGTGAAGGACATCCCGCTCCGGGCTCACCAGGGCTGCGCTGAGTCCGGTTCCCTCAATGGGCTCATAGCATATAAGGCACAGCACATTTGCCACTTTGGCGTGCATCCTTCCGCTATGGCCGGCTGTCATTTCGTGCCCGAGGGTCAGTTTGTCCGGGTAATATCTGCCGTTTGTCGGGTCAAAGATGGTCTTTACCCCTATCTTGGCGGAGTCCCGGTGCATCAGATACCTGCCGTCCTTGTCCAGGATCATAAAATATGAATTAGGGTATGGCTTCAGGGGGGAGAGCGCCTTTGAAAGATTCTGCAGGGACTCCCGGCTCAGGGGCTGAAGATAGTGCCTGGCGCTGTCTGCCGCCGTGCTGAGTGTACTGGAGGCCTTGTCCATAGCGACGGTGTGGAAATGGCGCCTTGACAGCGCTCCGAAGATTCCGTTTACCAGCAGGAAAACCAGCACTGCAACAAAGAACATATTGATGCTGATCTTCATCGGAAGAGACCGTTGTATGCGTCCGAACAGTGTACTCATATCGGCCTCAATTGTTGCTGCTAAGCATATCGTTAAGAATCTCCGTCACCCTCACGCCGTCTCTTTCGATGTCCTTGAGGACCTGCCTCATTTCCTCATTGTCAATGTCCCCGCCGCTTTCATAGAGTTTATCCGCACCGCCCTGGATCTGAGCCACTTCATCGGCCAGCTGATGGGTCATGCTGCTGAAGAACGCGCTCTTCAGTTTTTCAATCTCCTTGGTCTTGGCGTAGGTTTCGGCAAGTACTTGCTGGCGTGATTCCTCGCTCTGGGACAGGCTCTTCAGTTGTTCCATATGCGCGGAGACGGTCTCCTGCATCTTCACATAATGGTTCTGAAGGCGTCCTACATCGTCAGTGCGCTTTGTCTCACCGAAGGGCAGGGAGTAATTGCCCTGCGCAATGTCAAGGGTTGTATACGTGAGTTTTCTAAGGGGCTTCATGCTGGTTCTTGCAATGATAATTGCGCCTGCTGCAATCAGGATTACGCCCAGGATGATCATTGCAATCGAGATACGGAAACCTGGGTCAAAAACCTCCAGTGCCTGGTCCACGTTGCCACCGGTCTCTTCATGGATAATGAGCCGTGTCCCGATGGTCATTGCAAGAATGGTGGCTACAAGGAGACTACCTACAGAAATGACAGTCCGCAAGCAGATTCTGGAAGATAAGGTCCTGGGTAGGAAGTCCCGTGGTTTAGGCATATCCGTCCAAATAATGTGGTAACTCTGCTCAAAGGTACAAAAAAACTCTTGAACCACCAACTTCCTGATTTACTGTATTTCCGTCGCCGCGTCGCTCAACCTCTTCTCCCCTGGCGGTTTCTCCCCCATATTGTAATGCCGATGCGGTGTGGCTCAACCCCTTTATTATCAGTTAGTTGAGGAGTTGTTTGGGATTACCGGTAATCCCAAACAACTCCGCAAGTCCCTGTGGGACAGTTACTTAACATCCACTGGCAAATGTAGGTACTTATTGATTTGGGAGGGTTTTGCGGCTGTCCTAGCCGTGAGTATCTTATATAAGTCCAATTTCCTGTAAAACGGTAATCCTGGAATCTCCCTTACACTTGGGATGTACCCCTGGCTCATAAGCAACTGTGTGCAATCGGCATAAACGGCATCTGAATAGTTGTCCTTATCCTCACGTATTTCGTATTCGCCCCCGGTATTATCGTGAAAACTTCGTATCATAGCATCGTAATCCCCATAATAACTGATAGCTCCCACATAGTCTATTACGTTCCAGGTGCTGATAATGTAATCGGCCAATTGCTGCACCTCATCAGAGTTCAGTCCGTTCATCCACAGGTCCAGTTGGGAATAATGCACCCATTCTCCTTTCTTGTATATGGCGCGCACGTCCTGAAGTGCCCGCCTTAGTTTTGATGAAGCGACCGATTCATCCAGCGGCTTTGAAAATGGATGACGGTTCCTGAAGTACTTGAGGAAATTCCAGCGGTAGTCCTCGGCCCTCTGGGCAATCTTTCTCTCCACCGGGTTATTGTTATTATAATTTATGGTTGTGCGAACCGCTTTATTGCCAAGTTTTACTGCGCTGCCGAATCTCTCCTGAATAAGTGATCCCCGGCGGTGTCTGGACCTGTTCCACTGTTTGGCAAAGATTCTTGTATACTGCTGCACGAACTTCGCCATCTGCTCCGGGCTTTGGAAGCGGCAGGCGCTGTGGAGATGATCCGGCATAGGGCAGAGGGCCAGCACGGTGACGTCCATTTTATCGGCCAGAGTGCAATAGATTGTAAAGTACACAAGATAATCTCTGAGCGAGTAGAAGATAACCACCCCGCCCCTTGATTTCTGGTAAATGTGGTGAACTTCACCCTCGATAACTTTCCTTTTCATAGACTTGTTTTTGTAGGCCAAAATATGCATTTCAGGCACTTTAAACAAGGATCCCTCGAAAGAAAGCGTTGTTTCGCGTGAAAGTTTTTACGTTTCAACGGATCAGGGGTGGAAAGCTACTCCCAAACAACGATGGATTTAAAGAATTTAAAACTTTTTCTCTCTCCTGCACGGCCGTCAATTTGGTGCCGGACTTCATTTTCAAGGGCCGATAAAGCGGCGTTCACCCTTGAAAGATTCACATTTAGCTCGTTGGAGAAGATGTCTATCAGACGCGCGACGCTCCTCTCAATCTTATCCGGGGAATCGGTGCGGGCGGCTCTGGAGTACAGGCGGGTGAGTTCCTCCTTATGGTCGCCGATATCTTTTAGGGCAATACCCTCCGGATGCCTCAGGAAAAGAAACAGGACGGCCTTTGACATCGGCCTCAGTTTCAGCTCTTCCTGCCCGAAGTAGATCTTCATTCCACGCGTGATGCGGATGATTTCCCGCGGCGGAGGTGGAGTAAGTTCCAGGGCCGATGCTTCCTGCACAAACTGGGCAACCTCCATGGCTTCCCTCTCCTGAGCCATAGCGGAATAATCCGGAGGGGCGCTCTCCAGGCAGTTTCCGGCAAGGTGGAGGAGATAGTAAAGGACCAGTTGGCTGTTGTAGGTCATAGGCATCTGTTTTATGTTGCAAAGATATGAAATGGCTGCAAGCCGGGTGGAGGTTAAAGTGCTGGAACACAGTGGGTTATAGAGTTGTTTGGGATTACCGGTAATCCCAAACAACTCTATAAGTGACTGATAATAAGCGGGTTAAGCTCCATCGCGTCGGCATTACAATTAGGGTGGTACCGCCAGGGGAGAACTATAAAGGGAGGGAGCAACAAAAAACGCAGGCCGATGTGCGGTCTGCGTTAAGTGATTGCTGTAAGAAGCGGTAGGTAGGGGCCGGTCCGGACTGAACCCTGCCGTAGCCCCGTGGGTACTACCAGCGGTCTTCGTCAGATACGGAGAGCTTCTTACGTGCGTGGCGGCGACGGGCGCTCAGTACGCGGCGGCCGTTGGCGGAGGCCATGCGGGCGCGGAAGCCGTGCTTGTTCACACGCTTGCGACGGGAAGGCTGAAATGTTCTCTTCATAATATCTTATTTTTTATATTTTCGCGTAATGGACTGCAAAGGTAGTAATTCCCGCTGAAAACACCAAATTTTTTTTCATAAAAGGTGGGAGGGTTATATTCACAAAACGTCGCTTCGCGACCCCTCCCACTTCGTGGGCCCCTCCCTCTTATGCGGCCGAGGGTGGCCACAGTTTTGTGAATATAACCCTCCTACCTTTCAATATGTATCACAAGCTTCCCGTCATAGTAGGAATCCTGCAGCCAGGAGGATACGGGCCAGGTGTGGACGGAGCCGCGGGGAAGGTGGTATCGGCCCATAACAGCGGCAATTTCCTCTGAAACGTCCCCGCCTTTGAGGTAGAGGATGCCCTTGTCATAGGAGCCTTTCACCCAGGGATAGAAGTCCGGAAGGGATGCTACTGCACGTGATACAACATAGTCAAAACTGCGCCCCAGGGACTCTGCGCGGGCGTTTACAACCTGCACATTTGACAACTCAAGCGCGGAAGAAACGGCAGACGCTACAATGGTTTTCTTCCCCACGGAATCACAAAGGGTAAACTGCGCAGAAGGGAATAGAATTGCCAGCGGTATTCCCGGAAAACCGCCGCCGGTGCCAAGGTCCAGCACGGAAGCAGAGGAGAAGGACTCATAAAGCCCCGGCACTGTAAGAAGATACCTTGCAATGGCCAGCGAATGCAGCACATGGTGCTCGTAGACAGAGTCGATATCCTTGCGGGAAATCACATTTATCTTGGCGTTCCACTCCCGGTACAGGCCATCCAGAGCCTCAAAGCGCTCCCTCTGAATATCAGTGAGCGCGAAGTCCTTCTGAACAAACGATATAAAGTCCTGAAAACTCATTCCACTTCCCCCCTGAGCATCATCTGGGCCAGGTGCTGCTTGCCTCTGCGAATACGTGTACGGACAGTGTTGAGCTCCAACCCCAGCTCCTGCGCAATTTCCTCGTACTCAAGTTCTTCTATCATATACTTTATCATCACGTCCTTGTACAGGGACGGAAGTTCATCTATGAACTGCATAAGCCGCTGATGGACTTCGTCGTTGATGATCTCTTCCTCCGGCGTGGTGTCCGTAAGCTCCGCGCTGGAAGGGTCTCCCTCCGTAGCCTTGTGGAGGATGCCCTCCTTCTTGTGGTCTTCCCGCTGGATGCTTGAAAGATGGTCAAGCGCCGTGCGGGTGGCGATGGTAAGGAGCCACGGCCTGAATTCCCGCGTCATGTCAAAGGCCGATAGCGCCGAAAACGCCTTCTGGAAGCTCTCTGACACAACATCGTCCACATCGGCCTTCCATTTGAAATAGCCGCTCACACGGCCGCGGACGGAGGGCTCGTGGATTTGATAGAGCATACGGTAGGCCATCTGGTCTCCGGCTATTGCCCTCTGTATTAAGTCTTTTTCGTTTTCCATCAGTGTGCCTCCAGCCAGTTGGTGCCGGCCGAACACTCAACCGTGAGCGGCACGGACAGTTTGATTACGTTTTCCATCACCTCCGTGACCATTGCCTTAAGGGCGGGAACCTCCGAGGGAATGGCGTCAAAGAGGAGTTCGTCGTGGATCTGCAGCACCATTTTGGAGCGGAAACCGCCCTCCTTGAGCCGCGCGGCCACGCCTATCATGGCAAGTTTTATTATATCGGCCGATGTCCCCTGGATGGGCGCATTAACGGCATTTCTCTCTGCCAGGGCACGGACGGTGGCGTTACGGGCATGGATGTCCGGGAGGTACCTGCGACGGCCGAAAAGCGTTTCCACATACCCGTGCTCCCGCGCAAATGCGATGGACGAATCAATGAAACTGCGGATAGCAGGGAATGACGCAAAATAGTCCTCTATGAGGCTCTTTGCAGCGCTTCTGGACACCCCCAGCCGCTGCGCCAGGCCGAAGGACGATATCCCGTACATTATCCCGAAGTTGGCGGTCTTGGCCTGGCCCCTCTGCTCACGCGTGACCTCCTCCACGGGGATTCCGAAGATCTTTGCAGCAGTGGCGGCGTGAACGTCCTGGCCGTCGCGGAAGGCCTTGCAGAGGTGTTCGTCGCCGCTCAGATGGGCCATGATCCTAAGCTCAATCTGGGAATAGTCGGCCGATACTATCACTCCGTCCGGCGTTCCCGGCACAAAGGCTTTACGTATCTCCTTGCCGCGCTCCGTGCGCACCGGGATGTTCTGGAGGTTGGGGTTGGAGCTGGAAAGACGCCCGGTGGCGGTAAGGGCCTGATTGAAGGTGGTGTGGACACGGGCATCGGCCTCACTCACGTAAGAGGGGAATGGCTCTATGTACGTGGAAAGGAGCTTTTTGACGGCCCTGAATTCCAGGATTTCATTCACTATGGGGTGGCGGTCTGAAATCTCCGAGAGCGTTGCCTCGTCCGTGGAGTACTGGCCCCTGGCGCTCTTTTTGGCCTTGGGGTCCAGGCGGAGTTTCTCAAAGAGGATGTCTCCAACCTGCTTGGGGGAAGATATGTTGAGCCCTGGTTCTCCGGCCATTTCCCTGATGCGGGCCTCCCTCTCTACAAGTTCCACCCTCAGGGAATCGGCAAAGTGCGAAAGCTGCCTCAGGTCCACCTTCACGCCGTCCCTTTCCATCTTAGCAAGCACCTTGGAAAGAGGCTCTTCCATCTTATCGTAAAAGTCCGGAAGGTCCTTCCGGAGGGCATCCCCAAGAAGCACCATTGCCGCGGTTTCAAGGCTGCGGGAAGGCTCATCCTCATCCGGGATATCGTCAAAGAGAGAGCCTGTTGAGACCTTCTCCGGAGCCGCCTCAAAGTCAATGCCCAGGATGGTCTTGGAAAGTTCCGCGGGGTTGTGGCTGCGCTCAGGGTCAATTACATAGTGCATAAGGCGGACATCGTTCCAGTGCCCTTCAAGGCCGATACCATCTGCCGCCAGGACATTGGAAGCCTTCTTGAGGTCATCTCCGTATTTCTCAATGGAAGCGTCTTCCAGAAGGGCCTTGAGAGATTGCCGGTCGGGGCCGGCAATGACGGAGCAGGCTGCCGCCTTGCCGTCACTGAGCGTAATCTTCTTTCCGGAAACCACGATGCCGAGTTTGGCAGGGTGACTGGCGATAAGCTCAGGGAGGGAAATATCTTTTACCTCCGGGACGGGAGATTTCTCCGCTACGCCTTCGGCTCCGGTCGAAATGACAGAATGGGTGCCTTGGCCTCCGGCGGAAATGACAGGGCCGAACACTGTGGAATCATCGGCCATAATATGCCCCTGCAGGAAGCGTTTCAGCGAACTGAACTCATAGAAATCAAACAGCTGGGCAAGCTTCCCCTGGAAGTTTCCGGAGTAGGCCATATCTTCCAGCGTCACTGGAAGTTCCATATCCGTCTTGATGGTCACAAGGGCCTTGGAAAGGGCCATATGCGGCCGTGCCTCCTCAAATTGGGCCTGCTGCCGGGGCGTTAGTTCCGTCAGGTGCTCGTAGATGCTCTCCAGGGTACCGTATTTTGCAATCAGTTTTGCGGCCCCAACCTCTCCCACGCCGTTTACGCCGGGGACGTTATCGGCCGTATCTCCGCAGATTGCAAGCATATCAATTACCTGCGAAGGCTCACTGATGCCCCATTTCTCGCAGAGCTGCTGTACTCCCACAAGTTCGCTCTCAGAGCCCGCTTTTCCGGGCTTAAGCTGGAAGCAGTGAGGGCCGATTAACTGCCCGTAATCCTTATCCGGGGTTACCATGAAAACGTCCAGGGATGGCCCGGCGTTTTGGGTGGCTATCGAGCCCAGGACGTCATCGGCCTCAAAGCCGGGGATCATCACAACGGGTATATTCATAGCCTGAACCAGCTCTGTGAGCGGCTCCAGGGCATCTATGATAAGCTGCGGGGTAGGGGGACGGGTGCCTTTGTATGCCGGGTACATCTCATTGCGGAACGTGCCGCCCGGGGGGTCGAAGGCGACGGCAACGTGAGTTGGCTCCTCCCGGCCGAACATCTCAAGAAGGTACTTTGTGAACCCGTAGAGGATTGACATATCGGCCCCTTTGGAGTTAATCATGGGCCGGCGGAGGAACGCGTAGTACATTTTGAACACCAGCGCGTGCCCGTCTATGAGTAAGAGTTTTGCCATAGACTCCAAAGATACAAATAAAAATGATTAACTTTACGGTATGAGAAAAATTGTTTTCGCTTTGGCGGCACTTCTGGTGACCGTTCCCATAATGGCCCAGAAGGTCTGCGCCCACCGCGGCTTCTGGGAGTGTGAGGAGGCCCGTTATGCCCAGAATTCCATAGCGTCCCTCCGTCTTGCCCAGGAGGGCGGCTTCTGGGGCAGCGAGTTTGACGTCCACCTCACCGCAGATTCCGTGGTGGTGGTTAATCACGACGCTTCCCTTAACGGCATTCCCATCCATACAAGCACTTACAGGGAACTCCTGAAGACCCGCCTTCCAAACGGTGAAACTATCCCCACGCTTAACGAATACCTGCACCAGGGGGCAGAATCGGCCTGTATGCTGGTGCTGGAAATAAAGCCTCAGGATACCGTAGAGGCCACTTTGGAACTTGCCCGCCGCTGCGTGTGGCAACTGAAAGCCCACGGCCTTCTGGACCCGGAGCGGGTGATGTTCATCTCGTTCAGTTACGATGCCTGCAAATGGATTGCCGCCAACCTCCCCGGTTTCCAGAACCAGTATCTGGAAGGTGTGGTGGAGCCTGAACAGATCAAGGCCGATGGCATCAGCGGCATCGACTATAACTGGGTTGCATTCCATAAGCACCCGGACTGGGTGGCCCGCGCCCACGCCCTCGGCCTTACCGTGAATGTCTGGACTGTGGATGACCCCGAGGAGATGCGCTATCTCCGTGAGCTGGGGGTGGATGTCATCACTACCAATCGGCCTAAAATTCTACAGTCACTTTAACCGGGAAGTGGTCTGAAAGAAGGCCGGCGGTGGTGACAACGGATGCCGATACCACCCGCACCGGGGCGGCATCCTTAAGCGCAAAGATGTAGTCTATGCAGCCGTGAGGATCATCTGAGGAGTAGGTGAAATCAGTGCCGGAAAGCCTTTCCCATTTTTCTTCCATAAGGCTCATTACTTCTGATTCCGGCCTGGAATTGAAGTCTCCGCAAAGGAATACCGGCTTGAGGGTACCGTAGTAATGGTCCCGGAACCACTCATTGATAAAGCGAACCTGTTCCATCCTTGCCTCACTGCTCACGTGGTCCAGATGGACAGATGCAAAAACGCATTCAGAGGTTTCCACAACGGCCATCGAGCGGGGTTCTGCGCCTCCGGCAACGGGCAGCGCCACGGTGAAGGCTGTTTCAAGAGGCTCCTTTGACAGCACCCCGTTACCGTATGCCCCGCCGACAAAAGGGAACGCGCGGGCAAAGTGGAAAGGCCGCCCGTCAATGGCCTTGGAAAGCGCTTCCAACTGGAACTCCTGAGACCTCCTGTTGCAACTGTCAAGTTCCTGTATGGCGGCAAGCGATGCACTTTCCACAACTGAAGCAATGCCATCAGTTCCGTGCCGGACGTTATATGTCATCAGGTCCAGAGACTGAAGAGCCGGTGCGTGGCGGAAGAGCCTTAGTTCAAGTTCCCGGCATTCACGGTCAAACGCTTCCGGATCAAAGGACTTTCCTGAACGCAGACAATCCAGATGCGTATTAATGAAGAGTTCCCAGCGTGGAAGGTAATAGGCCCTTGTAAGTCCGCTCCAGGCCCTTGACGCGTAGTCCCCGAGGTTCTCCGTGTTGCCCCAGCGTGTGATAAGGTGCCAGGCATTGTCCCTGAAACCACCCCATGAATCGGCCTCCTGCAGCCATTTTTCCGCCCGAAACTGCGGGAGCGTGTATGCCAGGGAGTCAATCTCCAGCATAAGCGCCTTCATAGAGTCTCCAATTAATTGGGCCGATAAAATGTTACCGTCACGGCACGCAGCCACAAACTCATCCCTCAGCGCCGCAAAGCGGTTCCCTCTCACCTGGATGCCAAGGGTTACTGCATCGGCCTTCCAGGCGGCTAAATCCGACGGATTCTCCAGAAGACGGCCGTACTGCCTCTCAAGGGTAGCAGGATCATAAGGAGTGGTGTGGTTCACCCTCCAACTGGCGTGGCCTTCGTCGGACGGCCTGCCGCAAAAGAGCATCCCTTCAGAGAAAGAGCCGCGGACGTAGATGCTATCGGCCATATCTTTCCAGAAACCTGCAGGGCTGCCCCGCCTGGAATCAAGCCCGGACAGCCACTCATTATCTGGCAGAGAAGGCTCCCAGGCCCTTTCCATCACGTACTCATACAGCCAGCGGTTAATGCCAAAGGCCTCCAGCGTACAGCCTATTCCTGATGCGCCGCCGGAGGAAAGAGCCTCCGAGATGCGCTCACTTTCCTTCCGGAAAGGCCCCGCAAGGCGCGTATTTCCGCCGAAGTTCCCAAGATAGCAGAAGATATAAGGCTGCCCGTAAAAACCGTCTGTAAAGGTCCATACTGGCGTATGTTCCGTGTAATAATCCAGAAGTATGACCTTACCCCGGGGCACTGCCTGAAGATATGCCTTCACGTTTTCCGGCGTCCAGTGCTTCCGGTCATAGTGGAAAAGCCAGCCCATCTGGAGCCAGACGGCATTGGTATCTGCCGCCGCCAGTGACTCATAGGCCGATTCTCCTATTGCCGCCAGTGTTTCCGGGTCCCAGGAAGGCGCTTCAACCTCGTTGAAAAGGTCCATCCCATAGATGTGGTCAGTGCCGAAAATCTTTTCCTGCGCTGATAGAAACTCCTTCTCAATCACTCCATACAGGGAATCCGTGGGAGAGAGGAAATGGCAGAGGTTTTCCTTGGGGAAGCCGCCCCAGCGGGACACGTCCGTTATCCTGGCCTGAGGATAAATCTCCTTCAGCGCCTCCGGCACGTGGCCGTTGAAGGCCGGCAGGACGGGCTTCATTCCAAGGGCTCTCTCACGCTTAAGAATCTGTTTCTGGAGTTCCACCTGGCCGTCTATCCATTCCTGAGGCAGGGGACCGTCCTCTCCGTCAATATTGCACATACGGTTCCAGGGAAGATGGGCTGGCCCCGTGAACCATGCCCGGATTTCATCGTCCGTAAGGCCGTGGAAGCGCAGAACTTCCTGCCACACTGCTTCCTCGCCGGTTATTGCCAGGGGAAGGTTTACTCCGTTAAGAGCCATCCAGTCTATGAGCCTTTCCCACTGCGGCCAGTCCCACCAGGGGAATTCGTAGCCGAAAGTGCAGTAGTTGAGGAAGAACCGGTAGGGGACAAGGGCGTGCCCGCTCACAGGCTCAGGCACAGCGGGCTGCACCGCAGGCACTTCCACCGGGTCTGAGGCGTACCAGGAGACGTCGGCCTTGCAATAATCCTTGATGAACCTGTTAAGCGCAACGGCCATTGCATTTGCCGAAGCCCCTTCAATCACAAGCCTTCCGCCCTTAGAGTAGAAGGAGTAACTTTCCGTGGTATCGGCCTTTTCCTTGAAAGATATGCTATACCCTGGCAAAATGCGCCCCGCAAGGTCCCTCGCGGCCCTTTCGGCCGGTGTGCTGCAGCCCCATAGCAGGGCCACCATGACAAATAATAAGACTGTCTTTTTCATCCTACCCAAAGATACAAAAAAAGCGGTACTCGCCAAGCACATTTTGGCCTCAAAACGTGCATCCCTAGTACCAATCGGTACTTGCCGAGCACATTTTTGACCCAAAACGTGTACGTTCAGTACCGGCATAAGCTTAAAACAAACAGGGCAACCCTCTGTGGGGCTGCCCTGAGTCGTTATTGGTTGATGATATCTTGAATCTCGGATTTAATGACGGGCAAATCTTGCTGGAGGGTTGCCCATATTATTGATTTATTGACTTTGTCATACCCGTGGACTATACGGTTTCTCAAACCATATAATTCATGCCAAGGTACACTTGGATGCAGGTTATAGAAATCATCAGAAAGCAAATTGACTTTTTCTCCAATTTGAATAAATTCAAGGCAAATGGCATTATAGTCCTTCAGGTTATTGAGAAAAGACTCTTCAGTTGTTGTCAGTAGAAGCGATTCAATATTGGAGATATTGTCCAAAATCCTTCTGAGGACTGATGTGTTGTCTTCAAACTGCTTCATAGAACAAGATTTTGTCTTTTTCGGCACTTTCCCTGGCAAAGTCTTCCAGACATTCATCCTCTATGAGGTCTACCGGCCTCTTTGTTGCCTTCTCCAGTTTTGTCTGGATTTTGAGGAATCCCAGCATGGTGAGGTCGTTGGGAGCCATCTCTACAAGAATATCTATGTCGCTGGAACTGGTTTCCTGTCCTCTTGCATACGATCCAAACAGCCAGGCTCTATTTACTGGCTCATTGGAAAGGACATATCTTATTTTGTCCAAAAGTATGCTGGTTGACACATTCATATCTGCAAAAGTAAACAAAAGAATTGTAAAAACAAACAGGGCAACCCTCTGTGGGGCTGCCCTGAAAGTGTGGTATAGCAGTTGAGATTATTCGTAGCAGAGTTTGTAGAGGCCGAAGCCCACGTTCTGCATCTGTGCAGCTATGTAAAGATCTCCGTTAATCACTCTGGTGGTAATATCCATGCCGCTGTTGCTGGCTGCAAGGCCACCGGATACAAGATCACGACGGTACAGACGGGTGCCGGTACTTGCAACCTTGTTCCAGCTGTCTGTAAGTTCTCCCTGCCTTACACGGACATAACCTGTCTTGTTGTTAACGAAGTTACCGTATACGACATAGCGGTAGCCTTCCCATTCAACGAAATTGTAACCAAGAACGAAACCGTTGGTGCCCTCATCATAGTCAAGAGGGGAAAGGGTAACGGCAATACCGCCCTCTGTCTTCAGGGAATTACCAAGAGTGGCAAACTGTCCGCGTGCCTCTGTACCGCGTCCGGGAGAATAGACACCGGCAGTTCCGTCCGGGATGGGATAGAAAGCACAGACTCCGGTGTGTGAACCAAATGCATCAACTGTCTTGATACGTCCTACCAGATACATGCTGCTACCGGCAGGAACACCATTCAGGAGGAAAGTGACAACACCATTACCGCTGCCATCTGTCTTGTCAAACAGCAGGACACCATCCTGGAGAGTTCCCCAGACAGTGAATGTGTCTCCATACCAGTTGTCTGTGGCCCATGTGGTAAGTGTGATTGCCTTGGGGGCGTTGTCAATGCCATTGGCCCACATATAAAGTTTGGGGTCCTCTCCTCCGCGGGTAAGGTTGGAGCAGATGAGAACATCTTTGCCGCCGTTAACGTTTGCGTCAGTGTTCTTTACAACACGGGGGCAGGTCAGGGCATGAGCGCCTCCGGAGACACCTTCTACATTTACCAGTTTTGCCTGGTTGGGATCTGCAATACTGATTGCCCAAAGCTTTGCTGCAGCTGAACTCTCGGCAATATAGACGTAATCATCATCCATGGCGATGTTGCGGTCTGTTCCGGGAGTGCCGCCATAATATGTGTTCCAGGCTTCAGTGTCAGTGGAGTTCTTTGCAAACAGGGTCTTGATGGTGAGTTCCTTGGGGGTGGCGGGGATTTCGTCGCCAAGGTAGATGATCATCTTCTGGTAGCGGGCCTGACCGCCGGTGTCGGTTGTGAATGCCACGGATGCAACGCCTTCTTCAGCGGCTGCTGTCCAGAGTTCCGTAGATGAGTCAACCGTGCTCAAGGCACCACTGTCAGGGGTAGCTGCAAAAGCCTTGCTCTTGTCGTAAGTAATCTTGATGGATTTTATGTAGTACTTTGCAGAGGTTATTGTAGTGATGTTGCCGGCGTAAGTGCGAGCTCCAGCAGGGCTGGTATAATACTTGGGAGGATTGGCACCAGTTGCCTTGTCAAAGGTAACAGTGATATCGTCAACTGTGAGATTGGTGAGATCCTGGGCGTTTGCGTATCCCTGTGCGGTGAAATCAATGGTCACCTTGGGGATAAGGTCTACGCCAAGCTGTACGATATGGATCTTCTGGACAAGATTGCCGTTGTCCTTGCGTACTACTTCTATGTCGGTCTCACGTGGCTCACCGGTTTCATTCTCGGTGAGGGTAAGGGTGAGGGTGTAATCGGCCTTGGTGATGACTGCCTTAACCCAGTCTACTGCAGGTTCGCTTACTTCCACATCTACGTTGGAAGTGAGGGAGATCACAAAGTCTCCGGCGGAAGCAGGGATTGCGGCAATCTCGTCTGCGGGAGTAACAACCACAAGGTCTGCGGATGCAATGAAGGAGAGTTTTACCATTGATGAGAGGCCCTTGTCATTCTGTGCCCATACAAGTACCTGACCGGCCTGGAAAGGATCCGGAACGTTTACGACAACCTGGCTGCCCACGATCTTTGCGCTGTAGAGGCCGCCTGCAAAGCAGTCAACCATCTCTGCGGTGCCGTTGGTAACGGTGAAGTCAATCTTCAGGGTTGCGCCTGCGGCTGCTTCATACTCTTTATTTGCAATGACAAGTTTGAAAGCCTTAGCCATTGGTATGGTGTAAACTACCTCAGGGTCACCGTTGAGGGTGAATACAACCTCCCCGTCCTTCTCTTCGATGGACTTGAGGATTGAGTCTCCGGCAGCGCCTGCGCCGTCTTCGCCAACAACCTTACCAAGGTCTGTCTCTGCGCCGGAGAGGGTCATCCAGAGATGGCCGTCTTCCTTGATCTGGAAGGTGGGAACTACGTTTGCGGGAACGGGTTTGCCGCCAACAAGGATAGGCTCTCCGTCAATTGCCCATACAAGTTCGTCGTTGTAACTGATGATCTGGGGTGTCTTACCGTCAACGCCGTCAGTACCGTTGGTTCCGTCAGTACCGTTGGTTCCGTTAGTTCCGTTGGTACCGTTTGTTCCGTCCTTGCCGTCCTTACCGTTATAGAGGGTAACGGTTTTGCCGCCTACGAAATTGATGGTGTACCCGCCTTCAATCTCCTGGATGGACTCTACGAAACCGCCTTTCTTCCATTCTTCAATGGTGGCAGCGATACCGGTGACCTGCTCTGAGAGGGCATTCACCTTCTGTTCCAGTGTGGACACTTTCTTGTCAAGGGCGTCAACTTTGCCCTTGAGCTCAGTGTCGTCGTACTCTTTGGCGCAGCTGGCAATAGCCAGGCCTGCTGTAAGAGCGAGGAATACTTTAAAGAGTTTTCTCATGCTGATAATGAATTAGTTATGTAGATAATAAATATTATTAAAGTGTGGTGTACTGTGGTATTCTAATGCAAATATAGGGATTATTTTGCTCTTACGCAATAGTAAGGGGCATAAAATCAGAAGGTGTGCCTGCGGTTCATCCTGAACGGGCAACGCAGTTTGCCCAGTTTGTGGCCTGTAATCATATCGGCCGCAAGGCGTCCCATCTCCCAGAAATCCGTGGAAACGGTGGTGAGTCCGCCAAGGACAAGCTCGTTCATAGGGAATTCGTTGTATGAGATAATCTTCACGTCTTCACCGATGGTAAGATTCCAGGCCGATATTTTTCTCACCAGGCTCACAAGGCCTTCGTCCAGCTGAGAGTTCAGCACCAGGAAGATGTCTCCACGTGAAATCTCTTCGGGAGCGGTGTAGTAAAAAGACACCGGTATCTCATAGTCCTTGCAGAAGCGCTCCACGCCGCGGCGGATGATTGAACCGTAAAGGGACTCCGGCAGGGTGATTACCTTAAGCCGGCAGTCGGTATGGGGCCCTTTCTCGAATCCCTGCGCAAGGCCGTCGTAGATATCCGACTCAAAGTCCTGGTACACTGCACCGTAGTTTCCGGGATAGTCCGGCTGCAGGCGGTCCAGCATAATGAGTTTACGGTTAGGGATGCGGGCAAGCTGCTTCAGGACGCCGGCCTGGGTCTCCGAATCCAGAGGGAAGTGAGGCGTTACCACGTAGTAGTCAAAATCGTCCAGATAGTTGTCCAGGTAGTACGTAAGAAGGTCCAGGCTCTGGTTGTGGTTCACTATGGTTATATCGGCCCTATCTCCAACTTTCTCGGCGAAGGCGTTGAAAAGAATCTGCTTGTAAACGGAGAACTTGTCAAAGATAACAAGCACCTGGGGGCGGCCGCCGGCCTCTATGTCGGCCGCATAGAAGCCCTTTCCGTGTTTGGGCACAATAAGGCCGTTCTCCACAAGGACGCCGTATGCCTTTTTCACGGTTTCCCTTGAAATGCCAAGTTTTGCCGAAAGGTCGTTCATTGAAGGGATCTGCTCTCCCGCCTTAAGGCTTCCGTCGTGCAGGGCTCTTTTTACCTGCAACACAAGTTGTTTGTAGATGGGCTCTTTACTGCCCCCGTCAATTTTGAAGATCATATAGCGTCAGTTAATCGTCAATTGGAATTGGCTGCCCCTCGGGAGGGAAGCGCTGAAGACCGGAGCGCGCAAGGTCGCTCTCCGTGTCCATATCGAAGGTGTTGTATCCGCGTGCCCGGAACACGTCCAGAAGCCTCCGTGCACGTTTCCGGAATCCTTTATATTCTTTGGCCGATGAAGGAGTCCACGCAGTCTCTGCAAGGGCAAAGAGCCTTGGATAGAGCATATACTCCGCGTGCTCCGGCGTTGGGATAAGTTCCGTCCATAGATTGGCCTGGACGCCAAGAAGATGCTCGGGTGCCATCCCCGGGGCAAGGGGCTCATAGCCATAGGTAAAGCGCAGGGAAACCAGTTCTCCTACGGCCTTTGGCTCCTTCCGGATAAGGTCCTGATAGTAATTGTAGTAGCAGTGGGTGTTGGGGGACATTATCACCTGATGTCCTGAGGCCGATGCCTTCTGTCCTCCGGAAACTCCTCTCCAGCTCTGGACCACTGCATCTTCCGGGACCCCCGTCTCAAGGATTTCATCCCAGCCGATAATACGCCTTCCGTGGGCCTTCACAAAGGACTCTATACGACGCACCAGGTATCCCTGGAGCTGTTTTACGGATGTGTAGCCCTCCCTTTTCATAAGGGCCCTGCACTTGGGACAGTCCGGCCAGGTTTTCATCACTGCCTCGTCTCCTCCGATATGAATGAACGGGGAGGGGAATACCTCCATCACTTCTTCAAGTACGCCTTCAAGGAGCCTGTAAGTTGCTTCAGATCCGGGGCAAAGGTCCCAGGCGCCTCGGCAAACGGTATCGTCTTCCAAAGTACACAGGACCTCCGGATATGCATAACCCACTTCCATAGAATGCCCGGGCATTTCAATTTCAGGAATCACCGTTATAAAGCGCTCTGCGGCATATTCCACAAGTTCCCGTAGCTGTGCTTTAGTATAGTATCCGCCGTAGGCCGACGGGTCATCGGCCGTGGAGAACCTGTATTTCCCAGCCTCCCATTGGTGGTAAGTATAACCAAGGCGGAAGGCGGTCTTTTCAGTGAGGAGCGGGAATGAGTCAATCTCTATCCTCCAGCCGGCGCTGTCGTCAAGGTGAAGATGGAGGACATTGAGCTTTAGAAGAGCCATTGCGTCCACCTGCTTCTTGAGAAAAACAAGGCCTTTGAAACTTCGGGACTCGTCAATCATAAGCCCGCGGTGCTGAAGGCGAGGATAGTCAAAGATGGTGCCCTGGGGCAGTTCTCCAAGGGCCCTTAACTGCTCCAGAGAGGTCTGTGCACGGAACCTCCCTTCATCAGTGAGAGCTTCAATCTTAACCTTCTTGCCCTTTATGGTAAGTCTGTAAGCCTCTTTCTGCTGCCAGGGCTCAAGCTCCGCCACCGCCTTCCTGAAAGAGGTGTGGCAGGTCTTTGGAGAATACTCCACAGGCGCAGGAACAAGGCCGATAACAGCGGCAAGTATGAGTGTCAGGAAGGTCATTTGCTGAAGAAACCTATGGTTGTCAGGACGGCGCGGTTGCCGCCGGTAAGGTCATTGAGGTGGCCTCCGCCCCTGACCCACATTCCCGTGGAACCGCCGCCGTCTAGGTTGAGGGCTCCTACGCAGCCAAGGCCTTTCATGATTTCAGCCATTTCAAGGGTGGTTGCACCCTGTGAAGTGCTTATGCGACCGTCTACAATGAGGAGTATCACGCTGCCGTCTTCACGGTATCCCACAGCGGTTCTGTCAGCAAGGACGTCCACGCCGTAGATGTCATCGGCCCAGAGTTCATAATTGGTTTCCCAGTAGCCGGCGGGCGTCTTTTTATCGTTGATGGGGCATTTGCCGCCCTGGAGAAGGACCGGGCCGCAGGTTATGGCGTTATAAGGCTCCCAGGATGCCCTTTGGCATGGAAATGAGTCCGTTCCGCCGCCCTGGACCGGGCCGCCTGCAACTGTGGGTATGGGGTTGTCATAGACGTACACCGTGCCGTGGGAAGGGGTGTAAGACCAGTAAACGCCCGGCTTTCCGGCTGCATCTACACCAAACAGGCCGCGGGATATGGTGTGGAGTTTCCCGTCCGGGCCCCAGTACTGGCGGTCTACGTCCCAGTTGTCGTCTTCCACTCGTGCCCAGGGAGTCTGCTGCCCGTCACATACGGCAAGGCCGTTATTGAATTTTCCAAAGATGCCGCCGTTTACAAGGATAAGGCATTTTTCATCGGCTTCCGCCACGGCGTCAATTGTTTTCTTATTGTCAAGTCCGGGGAAGAGGACACGTAACTGGATGTCGGCATCGGTTTTTGAAACCGCATACCACGCCTGCAGCGGGCGGCCGCTGAGTGTGCTCTCGGTATTATAAACTTTAACGGAGGATGGAAGGGAAAGTCCCGTAACCTCTGTCCAGTTGAAGGTAAGCAGAGGCTCTGGTTCTGGTTCAGGCTCAGGTTCTGGCTCCGGAGTAGGGGGATACTCCAGTGTCTTTACGGCCGGCAGCCAGACAATAGAAGACATAGCGGTGCCGCTGCCGAATGCCTGAACGCCAAAACGGTACTCCGTTCCGGGCTCAAGGTCATCAAACCTGTAAGAGGTGGCATCTTTGGGAAGAACCGACTCCGGCCTGGCGTTGGACTGCCTGAAAACGTAAAAACCTTCCGCGGCGGGGACGGCGTTTTTCCAGGAAACAATCACATATTCCTGTGAAATGGTCTGGGCCGTCACCTCTTCAGGGGCCTTGAGGGTTGCTCCGGCAGTTGTAGGGGTGCTGCCGCTGCAGGATACCACAAAAAGGGCGAATGCCGATAGAAGTGAAAAAAACCTTATCATTTCTCAAATATAAGCACGGCAAGTCCGTGACGGCCTAAAGTTACACAATTTTTCCGGACTTTTGAAGGGCCGATTGTCCGGCTGTCTGTCAAAGAGTAGCCTGGAACGTTTATCTTCCCTCTCTGCTTCTTGTCTCCGGTGTTGGTGATGACAACTGCTATGCGGTTTCCTGAGGCGAAGCTGCAGGCCGAGAGGGCTTTGTTGGAGCAGGTGAAACCATCCGTTGCGGTGAATCGGCCTTCCAGGAGAAGCTCAGGGAAGGCGTGGCGGATCTCGTTCACCTTGGCAAGGTGGGCCTGGTAAACGGGAGTCTCGTCTATGAGACCGCGGCAGCGGAACACTTCAATGTCGTTCCGGAGTCCTTTAAGGAGGGTATTGTTCACGCGGCGGGGGACGTCGTTGTCGTCACGGACGCAGCGGTCACTCCAGACAACCTCCGGGAAGGTGTAGCGGAACCACTCCGGGAAACTCTCCGGAAGGGCGGTGAATTCAACTATGTGCACAAAGTCACAGAACTGGGAAGTGCAGTCGCTGAGCCATTCTGTCCCAAGGGCAAACTCCGGATCCTTAGCCTTTATGTGGTCGCGGATTTCCCTGAGGGCATCGGCCTTATAGCGGCCCGTAAAGATATCCTGGACGGGGTACTCGCGGGAAAGGTCCCAATTGGGGAACTCCTCTGCAACACCCAGTTGGTCATAGAACACGGCGTCGGCGCCGTAATCCATAGCCCTGTCGGCCCACTTCAGGAGCTGGTCTCTCCATTCGCGCTTTGACATATCGGCAATCACAAACGTGCGGGAGTCATAGTAGCCCAGCGTGGTGCCTTCTCCGGTGAACTTGTAGTGCTCCGTGAACTCACGGCCTGTGTTGTCCTTGTTGGCTACCCTGGCGCCGCCGCCGCTCTTGTAGAAGTCGCTTTCCACATCAATCAGACGTCCGTTGAAATATAGCAGGAGTCTGTTTCCTCCGCTCCTGTAGTCGGCTATTGCCTCCTTCCAGGCGGGCTCTCCGCCCTGGGAGTCATCGATGGTGTAGTTGGGATAGCCGTTGTCCATCCCTTCCTTCCACCAGCCGAAGGCAAGGACGGCGTTGCAGCCAACGCTCTCTCCGGCGGCGGCAATGCGGCCTGGAAGGTCCGTGTACTTCCTCAGATACTCTCCGTACTGGTGCTTGAAGATAACCCTCTGCCAGCCGGTCATATCCTGAACCCACTGCGGCACCGGGGCGTGATGCCACCAGGTGTCGGCCCAACTGCGGTAGATTCGTGAGGTCTCTGTCCAGTCTCCCTCATAGGGCACCACTACGCTGGCATCATTGGACCAGCTGTCCCCGCACATGGCGTTTGGATAGCGGTAGAAGCCCGCTTCAAGGTGCTTGAAATCTTCCGTTACGTGGCCTATGCCACCCTCATCCGGATAGGTGCGGAGTCCATGCCAGGTTTGCTGCAGGGATGTGTCGTGGCTCCCAAAATAGAGGCCGTCCTTTTCTCCCACAAATGCAAAGCAGTTGGAGGCGGCGTTGCGGGGATACTGGAGGTCCAGTTGGCGGAATTTCTGGGCGGGGGTCATATAGAGAGCCCTTGTGTCCACATTGGAGATTTTCCAAACGGGATTGTCAAAGATCTGGCCTCCGGTATGGGTGGTGAGGAGTTTGTAATCGGAGGGGATTTGCATATGGCCGATAAGGGGGTACTGCAGCTCCCTTATGATTGTGTGGGGCTCGTTGTTCTCAAGGGATGCCCCAAAGCGGATTTGCCCGCCTTCTTCCCAGATGCTCAGGTGCAGGCTGAACGCTTTACCACCAAGTGTGCTGTAATCTATCCGGATGGTATCTCCTTCCTCACATACCATAGGCTTTTCTCCCAAGGGCGAAATCTCTATCTCTTTCTGGTCCGGGGTATTGTAGTATAGCCTCCAGAGGCCATGGTTGCCGGCAAAGTTGGAGTCCTCCCTTCCAAGGTAGCTGAGGTTTCCGGACTCATAGTCCACGGCAACCCTCACTCCGTCTTTTGCAATGAAGGCCTGGCGTGGCTCAATGTCCTGAGTTACCGCGCTGTTTTCCTTCTGAACCTCGCAGCAGGGGAGCAGGATAGCCAGAAAGGCCGTAAAATGTAATTTACTGATACTAAGTAGTTTATGCATTTTTCTCCAGGTAAATATGACGGGAGGTTTTTGCGTAAGTAACTGTTAATGAGCCGCTTGCATTTTACGGTTTCCGCTTCCCCCCTATGATGAACTGGCACAGTTCATCATACAGTGCGCGGTCTGCGGCATCGGGTGAAGTTGCCAGCTGCGTAAAGGCATTGGTGCCTGAGTAGAGGGCGATGGATTTTACTCCGTAGAAGCCGGCATCCTTGAACTCTTTCATATACTGCCTCACGCGGTCCTTGAGGGCAGGGACGTCCTGGGCCGTGAAAACAAGGTTCCCGGCGCCGTCCGGGCCCATAGTGCCGCCTGTCATCTGGGAGGTCACGCAGGAGTACTCGAACTCCAGTTCCATCCCGCTCATATCGGCCTCCTTTATGGCCGATATTGTCTTGGAGAATGGATGACGGCCTTCGTTGCGGAGGTCCCAGTACCAGTTGGGCTGCATCCAGGCCTGGTCTATGCCCAACTGCTTCCAGTACTTATAGCCCGGCCCCATATGGTAGGGAATCCAGTACAGGCCTTCCTGAGCGTCATGGCAGTAATCGGCCAGAGCCGGAGCGATGACGTCCCAGTTCTTGTAACGGCAGTTGACGTCTATGTCCCAGGGGAGGTATATCTCCTCTGAAGTGATATAGAAGCCGGAGAGTTCAAGATACTTGCATCCAAGGGTGGAGAACATCCTGCGGGCACTGTCGATATACCACCGGAGGGCTTTGAGACGGTCTTCCACAGAGGCAAAGTCCAGCCCGTCTCCCCAGTATGTTGTGGAAGAATTCTTGTCGGAGAATCTCTGGAACATTATGGCATCAGGAATGCCTATGATAACGCCTCTTTTTGCAGGCGGAGCGCCAATCCTTCCCGCTACTGCCTGACAGGCATTGTCCAGTTCCTTCACGCAGCCTTCCGGTCCAAGCCAGAGGTCCAGCTGGTACTGCCATTCGGCTTTCCCGGCCGATTCCCCTGGTCCCAGGACGAATGTCTTTCCATGAAGCCAGTCACTGCCTTCCAGGAACAGGAAGGCCTCAAAGAGCCACTGCTCGGTGCCGCCGGGGGCCTTCCAGCTTACGTGAGGCCCAAAGCGCGCGGCGTCCCAGACGCGAGGCTCCCTGTGCCAGTAGCCCACAAGGCTTACACTGGAAAAAGTGGGGACATAGGAACGCTCCTCAAGTGTCCTGAACGATGCCGTCTCCCATTTCCCCTCTTCTCCCGAAGGACCGTTTCCCCTCACGCAAAGGACATAGTCCGTGAGGGGCTCAAGGCCGCTCCAGGACAGTTCCAGAACGCCTGCACCTGTAGTTAACGTGGCTTCCTCCTTTGCAAGATCTTTTGCTTCATCGGCCGTTGTCCCAACTCCGTAACTGACTGATGAAGCATCTATGGAGTTAACTATAAAAACAACCTCACGGGTGTCGCAGGACGTGATTTCAACCCTCACGGCGGGCTGGGCGACGTTACTGGCCTTCTTCTCCCGGCATCCTGAGGCCGAGAGAATGAGGGTCATGACAAAAAGTGCGATGTATTTCATTTACTGAAGTTGGAAAAGGCTGAGTCCGCAGCCCTGCATAAGTACTGCAATATACGTGCTACCGCCTATGTAACGGACGGTGCAGTCTCCTACGGAGTGACTTGCCGTGATGCTGGATTTGGCCTCGAAGTCCTCCGGATCCTGGATGGGGAAGTAGCGGAGGCCTTCCGCAAGGTCTTCACCATCTCCTGGAGTCCTGTTCTCCGCAAACCAGTCAAGCTGGTCCGGGAACTGGGCTGGAGATTCGGCCTTATTGTCCATGATCACCAGTTTTCCGCGAACGGCGTTCTCTCCGTCAAGCTGCATGAAGGCAATGTAATTCTCTCCGTGGAAATCAAAGAAGTTGAAACCGTAGGCAAGGCTGAGGGCGGGTATTTCCTTCTGGTCATCAAGGCCGATCCACCCGTTTACACCGGGAGCTCCCACAGAATAGATGTTGCCGCGTCCGTTGCGTGTCACAAGGAAATTGTCCCATCCGGGATAGCGCACAACGTCCTTGATGCCGGCCTTGTCGCTGGGGATATAATAGTCTTCGGGGTCCTCAGGGTTCACTACGGTGCCGTTCACTATTTGGAATCCCAGCATCTTGCCATATGTCCCGTCGTGCCAGGTGAGGAACCACAGTTTGCCGTTCTGCCATGTGCCTTCCACCGTGAAGCGGTCTCCGTAGCGGCGCCAGTCATCGGCCCCGCCCTTGTTGTCGTGAAGGAAGTCCAGAATACGTACGGGTGTGGCGTCAGTGCCGTTTACGTATGCATACACATAGACGTGTTCATCACCCTCCACCTTGAGGGAAGAGAACAGGAGTATATCGGCACCTGATTCATTGCGAATCATCCTTACGCAGGAGACGGGATGCGTGCACTTTCCGCCTTCTGTGGGACTCACGTCCAGTTTCTTTGCAAAACTGCCGTTTGAACGGTTGAGGGCGTAAAGGCCGGCAGTCCCGCTGGAATGGGCTATGTATACATAATTGTCGTCCATGGCAATGGTACGGTCGGCGCCGCTGGAAAAACCGTCTAGGTCACTGTACCAGGCAGTTCCTTTCGAGTATCGGCCCCATTCACGTACTACTACGGAAATGCCGTTCATCGCGTAACTTACGCAGATGTATGTGGCCAGATTGCCAAGGCCAAGGCCCTTGAGGTCAAACTCCTCTCCGGACATAGTGGCCTTAATGGCATCGGCATTCACCGCAACCGGAACCACGTAATTGGGGAACACTTGCAGTTTACCGTCCTTGAAGGGGAGTTTCCCCTTGTCCAGGACCACCTGGAATGTGGCCGATGAAGAGCCTTCCGGAATGCTCACGGACTCTTTCACAATGCTTACAAGGCCATCCGGAGCGGTAACCCACTCGTCTTCCTCCTTCTCGTTGAAGGCAGCGACAAGGCCATTGTCAACGGCTACGGGAAGGGTTATCCCGACGTTCTTGATAGGGTGGTCAAGGGAAAGGTCCAGGGTGATGGTTTCCTTGAGCTCGGGCACCTTTCCGGAGTCATCGGCCTCTACGGCCTTACCTTCGATGGAGCGTATCTGACGGGCCTGCTCCACGGCAAGGGTGGAGCGGTTGAGGTGGACAATCAGGAAGCTGTGATCCTTATTAACGCTCAGCTTTCCTGAAGAGATGCATAAGGGGATCACATAGTCATCTCCGCTTTCCATCATCTGGGCAACAAGCTTGGCGTCCCAGGAAATGGAGACTTCCTTCACCACTTCTTTCTCCGAATACTCCAACTTGTAATCCGAGAACTCATAAAGATAGGCGGGAAGGGCCTTGAAAAAAGTTCCGTTGGCTTTGTTGTATGCCTCAAGGGCGGATTTGTCATCGGCCGCCCCAGATATTATATCAACAGATGCGGCGGTAGAGCCTATGCCGTTCTTGGCTATTCCCACACTGCAGGAACCGGTATGGATGGATGCTTCCACAACGGCCTGCCTGGAGGTGAGGCCAAAGCTGTCGTCCACCATGAAATTGAGGCGGTCGTCCTTCATACATCCGCTGAAAAGCAGGATGAGGGAGGCAAGTATCAATAATCTCGTTTTCATATCCATTCTCATTAGGCGGCTACCAGCCGGGGTTCTGGGTGAAACTTGTCATCTGGGCAATCTGGGGTGAGCCGATGGGGAAGAGATAGTCTCTTTCGGAGAACTTGGACCTTCCGCCGATATAGTCCGTACTCACCCTTTCGTAGGAGTCCTCATAGTTGTCGGCGGTGACATGGAGAGTCCAATTCTCCACATTGTACTCTTCCAGGGCTTTCATCCAGCGAAGCATGTCGTAATGGCGCTGGCCTTCCATAGCAAACTCACACATACGCTCCTGGAGTATGATCCAGCGTAGCCATTCGCGGCCGGTGCGGGTCACCTCTCCAACTGTGGAGGTACCATCGGCGCTCATAAAGTCAATGTCCGGGTAGGATGTCTGGAGGCCGGGAAGGCCGCTCCTCTGACGTACCTTGTCAAGGTACTCTATGGCCTTTGAGGCATCGCGGGCAGTCCTCTCGTTCTGTGCCTCGGCATAACTTAGGTAAACCTCGGCAAGACGGAAGGCAGGATAGACGTAATTCATACTCTGGTAGTCTGCGGTGAGGTCCTTCAGGGGATTGTTGGCCTTGTAAAGACGTCGCCAGACGTAGCCTACGCGGTTGCAGGCCTCGGTCTCGGAGTAAGGGGAAGTTGCAGCGGGGCCGTTGAAGCAGGTGAACTTCAGGGGGCCGCCGGAAGCCGTTGTGGAAGAAGGCCACCAGAAGCCGTTGGGAACAAAGTTCGCGTAATAGCGGGCGTCGCGGCCAACGGTTGAGTTGTGGGCTTTGAAGGGCGTTGCCCAGGAGGGATCAACGTCTACTTCCTGCTGATAAGAATCCGTCCATCCGCTTGCCTGATACCCGGAGAGAGGATCTATGAACGGACGTGAGTAGTCAGGCATTCCGCCTGTCTTTGCATATCCAAGCACCGGATATCGGCCATTCTCCCACATGGGATAGGCGTCAACCAGTTTCAGGGAAGGGGAAGTGAGGGAATAGCCTGCAAGGGCTATGCGTCCTCCGGCGGGAGCGGCATACGCTACATCGCAGCCCTGGCCCAGGGATTCGTCACCCCAGGCGCGATACCACCAGCCCCAGATAATTTCCTGATTGATACTCCAGTTCTGGAACCAGGTGCACTGGTAGTTGGCAGCGGCCCTCTGGATGGGAGTGCCTCCGGCGGGTGATGTGGCAAGGTTGTATCGGCCAAGTGTAAACAGGTCCTCTGCGGCCTTTACTACGTCGTCCCATTTAGTAGCGTCATAATCCGGGAACAGTTTCTCATCCCTTGAATTAGTGAGGCTGCTGAATATTCCGCTGCCGTTCTGGCCGTTGTAGAGCGGAGAGGCACGGTAAAGGAGCACGCGGGTCTTGAGGGCCAGGGCGGCTCCCTTTGTGGCGCGTCCCTTGTTGGAGGCCAGGCTCAGGCCAAGGCCGTCGTCGTTTACCTCGTAGCAGAGGAGTTCTATGGCCTTGTCAAGTTCCGAGAGTATGAAATCGAAGTTCTCATCCAGGGTGTTGCGGTCAAGGGTTTCGGCCTTTATGCCCTGATCGGCAGCCTGGTCTCCCCAGATAATCACGGGGCCGTACTGGCGCAGGAGTACAAAGTAGTAGAAGGCCCTGAGGAAGCGGGCTTCACCTATCATCTGCTGGATGAGGGCGGGGGAGTCCTCCGCGTCCTTGTCTATATTGTTGATGAAGGTAGTGCACTCGTTTATTCCGGTGTAGAAGCGCTTCCAGGGGTTGGCGCTGCTGTCGTCCACGGAATTATCGGCCCCGTATTCTCCGCGGCGCACCTTGTACCAGAAGGTCTCATACTGGGATTTCGCAACCAGGGATTCGTCGGAGCGGAGAACCGTCGCGCCCTCGTAGTTACGGATGTTCTCGTCGCGGGGAATATATGAATAGAGATGTGCCAGATAGCGTTTCACGGTACTGGAACGGCTCATGGTATCTTCCAGCGTGGGCTGGTCCTTGAGGTTTATGTCAAAGAAGGAGTCGCAACTAACTGCTGCAAGGGCAAGGATTACAAGAATAGTTATCTTTTTCATAGCGCAGCGTCTTTAGAAGTTGATGTTGAGGCCAAGGCTCACGTTGCGGGTGAGCGGATACACGTTTCCGTAAGAGGATTCAAGTTCAGGATCCCAGAGTTTGAAGCCTGAGAAGGTAAGGAGGTTCACGCCCTGCACGTAGATGCGTACGGCGCTCATTCCGGCCTTCTTTGTCCATTTCTTGGGAAGGGTGTAGCCTAGCTCGGCGTTTTTCAGGCGGAGGAAACTCATATCCTTCTGCCAGAAGGTGGAGCGGGCCTGATTGTTGGCCGATGCTTCTACAGTGAAGCGGGGATACTCGGCGTGAGGATCTCCGGTTACGGACCAACTGCGCTCTATCACATCGGCAAAGACCTGTCCCTGGATGAGGACGTTGGTAGCGGCGCCGCCGTAGAGGTTGTATCCGCCGATGAAGCGCGTCACGTGAGACATTCCGCTGAAGAAGACGCTGGCGTCTATGCCCTTCCAGTTTAGGCTGAGTCCGAAGCCGTAGTTGATTTCGGGGATGCTGGTATATCCGATGGGAACCATATCGAAGTCGTTGACTATACCGTCTCCGTTGACGTCACGGTACTTGATGTCACCGGGCTGGAGGTCCCTGCCATATTGGCTTGGCCAGGAGTCAATCTCCTCCCGGGTCATAAAGAGACCCTCCGCGATGAGGCCGCGCTGCTGGTTGTTGGCAAACCCTGCGGTGTTTTGGTACGGCCATATCTGGCTGGGTTTGTCATCGTACACGCGACGGTTGCGGTTGAAGGTGAAATTGCCGCGGGTGGATACGGAGAGGCCGTTCCCGAACAGCCAGTCAAACTGGGCCGACATATCAAAACCGGCGTTCTGCATCTCGCCGATGTTTACGTACTGGGTTTTCCTAAGGCCCACAGCGTCGGGAAGGCTCTGGCGGGTGATGAAGATGCCGCTGCGGTAGTCGTTGAAGTAGTCGAACTGGATCTTGAGGTGGTCCCTGAACATATTCAGTTCAAAGCCGATATTCCTTTTCAGGGCCTCTTCCCACTCGATGTCCGGGTTACCTATCTCACCGGTCGCAACGCCGTCCACCCAGGCGCTCCGCTGCTCGCCCCAACTGAAACCGTTCACGCCCGTTATATCCATAGTGGTGTTGTAGCCAAATCGGCGTCCGCCGCCAATCTGGTCGTTGCCCACCTTGCCGATGGAGGCCTTGAACTTCAGGAGGGACACAACGTCCTTGATGGGGTCCCAGAACCTCTCGTTGGAGATGATGTATCCAACTGCGGCGGAAGGGAAGAAACCGAAGCGGTGACCGGGGGAGAAGTTCTCGGAACCGTTGTAACCGAAGTTGAATTCGGCAAAGTAGCGGTCCCTGTATGAGTATGTGGCACGTCCCGCTATACCCAGGCTCTTTCGAGGGAATGTCTCCCAGTAGTCATATCCGGGGTGGGTGTTGCTGCGGTCCCTGAGGTAGTAGAGGAACATACCGCTCACCCTGTGACGGGACGCAAACGTGCGTTCATAGTTGGCCGATGCCTCCACGTTAAGAACCGTATAACCGCTCTGGGAGGAACTGGAAACGTTGATGTATCCGGCGGTGTTGTTCTGGGGGATATATTCCCTTGTGGCCGGGTCCATATAGTATACCCTCGGGAGGATTCCGTTTGTGACGGACGATGCCGTACGGGCATCCCAGGAAACCTGGACCTTGGCGGTGAGGCCCTCCGTAATTATCTCGGAGAAGTCCTGCGTAAGGGAAACCGTAGTCTGGGCATTCTGCGTATTCACCGTGGCATAGCCCATATTGTTAATCATATTGTAGGGGTTGTGGCCGGTCTCCGGGTTGGAGAGGGTTCCGTCACTGAACACCTTGGGGAAGCCGATGGGCGTAATCTGCATAGTGTAGTTGTAGATGTCGCTGAGGCTTGTTCCGGGCTGGTTCTTCTTTGTGAACTGCGTGGAAATGTCCATACCAAGGGTGGTGGACTTGGTTACGTTGATGTCCACGTTGGTGCGGAAGTTGAACCGGCTGTAATTCATCTGGGAATTATACCTGTCGTTCTTCTCCACATTGAAGATACCGTCCTCAAAATAGTATGAGCCGCCGGCGTAGTAACGCACGTTCTTGGTACCGCCGGTAACATTGACATTGGCCTTGAGGGTCATAGCCTGCTCCTTGAATATCTCGTGGATCCAGTCCACGTTGGGGTAGAGGTCCGGGTCAGTGCCTGATAGATACATTCGTTTTGCGTAGTCGTCAATCGTTCCGGGCTTCATCATGTTGAGATAATCTATGAACTGCTCGGCCGATGCCATCTTGGGTAACTGCGTGGGGGAAGTGAAGCCGCTCTCTATCTTTACGTTAACCTTGGGCTTTGACTCGGAGCCGCGGCGGGTGGTTATGAGCACGATGCCGTTAGCACCGCGCACACCGTAAAGGGCCGTTGCCGTTGCGTCCTTCAGGATGGAGAAGGAGGCAATGTCCTCAGTGTCCACAAGGTCCATTGAACGCTCCACGCCGTCTACCAGGATAAGCGGGTAGGAATTGGCTCCGAAGGTGTTGACGCCGCGGATCCAGAATTCCGCGCTGGAGCCCGGTTCACCGGTGTGCTGCACGGCCACAACTCCGGCAAGCTTACCCGCAAGGCCTGTGGAAAGCTGGCCGATAGGGGATTTGAGCTGCTCCGCATCCACGGTAGTGATGGAACCGATGATGGAGGCCTTCTTCTGGGTGCCATAGGCAACTTTCACAACCTCTTCCAGTTGGTTGGCCTGCGGAACCAGTTTCACAAGGAGTTCCTTCTGCTCCCCGACGGGAACCTGCTCGTCCTCGTAGCCAAGGAAACTCACAATGAGGACATCGGAAGGCTTCACGCTGATGTCAAAGCGTCCGGCGCCGTCTGTCATAACGCCGCGGGTCTCGTTCTTGACGGTCACGAACGCTCCCGCAACCGGGGCTTCGGTCTCGTCAAGGACAACGCCTTTCACGGTGCGGCTCTGGCCGTTGGCGGGAGGTGCCGCAGCAAGTCCTATGATAAGGACCACTGCCGCCGCGAAAAGGGTTCTGACTGAGTTTTTGATAGTCATATGGTTACTGTTTGATATTATCTTCGAATAGCGTCTCAAGCCCTTCAAACACTGCATTTTCCGGTGCCTGAAGTATCTCCACGCCGGGTAATTCGGACTTAAGGGGGCGTATCATAAGGCTCATCGACCTGGAAATCTGCCCGCCCATAAGGAGGATTCTGATACCAAGGCTGTCAAGAATGGGCCTCAGCGCCTGTCCAAGGACGGAGCCCATATAGGAATACACTTCCATTGCGTCAATGTCTCCGGAATCGGCCAGTTTTGCAGCCTCGTAGGCACTTCTGCAGGGCTTTCCGGTTTTGCGGGTATAGGCTGAACTGACAGCGCGGGCGCTTACAAAATCTTCCAGGATGCCTCCTTTCCAGGGAGCGCACCATAGGCTCATTGCGGGGGATCCGGCCGGATTCTCCTTCACATCCCCGTCAATGGCGTAACTGAATCCAAGACCGGTCCCTATGGTTATAAGAGCTGCGTCTTTCAGTCCCATCATCTTCAGGGCACCCGCAAGAGGGGCGTTTACGTCGTGCATAAAGCGGATGTCGGTGTTCGGTCCAAGGCCGGCAAGTTCCCTGAAAGACTCTCCGTAAACGGCCTCATACTTGTGTTTCATAAGGAATATGCCGTTGCGGAAGTCAAACGGTCCGGGGATTGCGATGCCTATACGGTCTGCACCACCGACTGCCTCCATGAGGGCCGCGGAAATCTCTTCCCGGCTGCCCCTGGAGGCGGCGGGAATCTTTCTTCCATCGGCGCACTTGATGTAACTGCCGCCTATGTCAAGCAGGGTCAAACTCATAGCCGTCTCTTAGGCAGGTCTTATGAACTCTTATGGGCTCCTTGCCCAGATTTTCAATTACGTATTTTCCAAAGGATGCCGGTACGCAGGCAATCTCCATAAAGTCAAGGTCAAAATAGTGCTCAGGATGCGCCTCGCTGCGGATACGGATGTGGTCTCCGTCAACAAGGGTGAGAACGTGGAACTTCTCTCCACGGGTATCCTGCTCGCACTTAACGTCAAATTCCAGGCGGCGGAGGGAAATGTACATCTGGGGATTCTCTCCAAGGATGTACTCCTTCCAGCCTTCTCCTTCCGCGTCTAGACGGGGCTCCTGGACAATGTATTCGGGGCTGGAAGGATTGTGGATTTCACTGTAGCGGCGGTCCTGTCGCACGTTGAGTTCTCCAAGATGCGTGTGGATGGGCCTCTGCTTACCGTCAAAATCAAGGCGGAGGTAGTCGTACATCTTATATGTATATGAGCCGATGGTGAGGGATCCTATCTCCAGGATAACCTGGTTGCGGCCGCTGGAGTGGATGGTTCCGGCTGGAAGCATCACCTGGAGACCTGGCTTTGACTCCTCGTAGCTCACGTACTTCATATAGTCGCACTCCTTGTGCTCAGTATCGGCCGCCTCAATCTCACGGAAGAAGGCAGGGATATCGGCATCATCGCGGAAGCCGATGAAAGTCTTGGCCTCGTGGCCTGTTATGACCACGTAATAACTCTCGTCCTGGCGGCCGAACTCATTGTAGTTCTCCACGTTGAATTTGCCGCCGGAATGGCACTGGATGCTCATATTGCCGGTGCTGTGGTAGGAGTCGTCCCAGTTGAAGCGGATGGGGAAGTAGCCCTTGTATTTCTTCACGCAGGTCTCTCCCATAAGCCGTACGCCTTCCTTGTGCACAAAGGAGCAGTAGTTGATGTCCAGTTTTTCCTCCCCCGCTTCCACCAGCACGCTCACCTCCATAGGGATGAAATCAAACACCCAGGCGGCGTTACGCATTTTCTTTGGGAGGTGGCGTAGTTTTGTCATATAACTACCGCCCCAGACACCCTCCAGGTAGCAGGGCCTTGCGCGGAAGGGATATTTCACAAGCTGCGCGCAAATATCGGCAAAGGACTCGAAGGGCATCATCTGGAGGTTTGCCCTGTCATTGTCCAGGAAGTACCAGTCCAGTTCTCCCGTTGCAAAGAGTTCCTTTCTTAGCTGCACGGCGTTCTCGAAGTCGCAGTAGTAGCAGCGGCGGATGGTGCGGTTTATTATGCCAGTATGTTTTTTGCCGATGTTTGCGTATTCCCCAGCACGGATACGGAGCATAGAGTTCATAGGGGTGATGTCAAACCAGCAGCGGACATCGTAAATGGGCCTGAATTCCTTTATGAGGCAGCCGTAGCCATATACTACCACAAGCGTCCCGGGGGCTTTCAGGGCCGGGATTTCCTTTTTGAACGCATCCACCTTCTCCGGGTCCATAAGGCCGATATACCCTCCGTGATACACCTTTCCGTAAAGGAGGGTGGGGTCTATCTTCTTGTCCCAGATAAGGAGGGGGTCTATGATGGAGTCAATCTCCTCTCCGCTTTTGAAGGTGCTCCTGTAACTGTCTACGAACTCTATCTTGAAGCCAAATACATCGCACTCGCGGGCAAGAAGGCTCACAAGGAGATCCCATTTGGTGGTGGTGTAGCCGTCAAAGGCAACTATGGCGCCTTCTTCCTCCACTTTTTGGGCGATAGCGGTCATAAAGGCCTTCGCAACCTTCTGGGTGCCGCCTGATACTATGGATTCTATTGTCTTTTGGCTCAGTTCCGGCCTGTTCACGGGTTTAGGGTCGTGAAAGGGGAACGGGTTGTACATAAATGACATACTACCTTATGCTGTAAAAATCAAATCCCATTATTTCTGCAAGGTCCTGAAGCTGCGCGCGGCAGTCTCCGTCCACAATGGCGTAGTGCTGCGTGGCGCCAATCCTCAGGACTTCCTCCCATAGCCGCTTCACAGGAACTTCCGGCTTGAAGATGGTGTGGGTATATGTTGCCAGAAGGTGTTTCTTTGTACTCTGGGGAGTTTCTTTTTCAGAGAGGCTGGTGGCAAGGAAAGTGATGAGTTTATACTTGCCTTCTTCCTCATAAAGGCCCGCCACGGTCTTGAGACCGGGGCTTATGCGGTACCAGGCAAAAGGCGCTCCGGCATACTTCCAGGAGGTCTTTGCAAAGCGGACGTCACGGGAGATGATCACGTTGTCCTGCCAGGCGGGGTCATTGTGGTCGTTGGGACCGGCGTGACCGCCTGCAAATGTGCCATAATCGTCCTCAATGTGGAAAGGTTCAATGAAATTGACGTGCTTTCCGGAGATAAGCTTGAGGATGTAGGTGATAAGGCCCGCTCCTATATCGGCCTCAGGGACCAGTACGCTAACGTTCTCGTTGAACCAGTTGGGGTAGAAGCCAGCGCGGCAGCCGGCGGTACGGAAGGTGGCCTGGTCTATGTCATTGTAGACAAAACAGTCTATGTTGTTCTTCTCCGCCATCTTCTTAATGGCGAGGGTGGCCTTCACACAGCCTATGAGTTTGTCGTACTCCACATCCTCCATCATCTTGTAGCGGGATGTGAGGTTGTGTGCATAGGTGTCCACTTCTTCGTCCGACAAGTTATCTATTTCTGCACCGTAGTCGGAATAGGGGAGGTAATGGATTTCAGGGCCGATTTTTGTGAAGAGGTCGTAATTGTCGAAGTAGGTGCTCCACATAGCCTCGTTCATATTGGCCATAAGGCCCACGTTGGAGCGCCGAAGGATTGCCCTTACGCGGGCTGCATCGGCAAAGATCCTCAACTTCTCCGTAATCTCCTCACGGGTGCCCATAACTGTCTTGACGTTCTTCCTGGGAACGCGCTTTATGCTTCCGGATGCCTCCAGGGAGCCCACAAGGGTGCCTGCGCAGAGGTAATCCACAAAGTCGTCCTCGTCAAGGGTGGTTTCAAAAGTCATCTTTGGAGCCGCCACGTTGGCAAAGAAGATGGGAATATCAGGGCAGTCCCTGAGGAACCTTATCCAGGCAAAGTCTTCGCTCCAGGAAAGGAACTGGGCGTAGATGAAATCCACTTTCTCATCAAAGAAGAGCCTGATTGCTTTCTCCGCGTCCTCCCTTTCGTAGACAATTCCCGGGTCTACAAGATCCAGAAAGCCCATTGTGGCCTTTATCTCCCTGACGGCAATTACCTTGCGTTCCCCGTAGGTTCCGCGCTTAGGGCCGCTGAGGCTTTTGAACCTGGGAGATGCTATAAGAAGCAGTCCCGCCTTCGGTTTACGGTTTTTCTCTTTAGCGTTCATATAATTTATTGTGGTCTTTATTGTAGTGTTTGTAACTGACCCATAGGCACGCCAGGCCGCAGATGAGCCAGATTGCGCCAAGGATTGGGAAAGTGGCGTTGAGGCTGCCCGTGGCCTCTTTTATGAGGGCAAGTATGTAGGGGGCCGTTGCGCCAACGGCAAAGCCCGTCATAATCATTGCGCTGGAGCAGCTTGCGTGGAGGTGCTCCGGAGTTACGTCGTAGAGAGCGGCGTAGATATTGGCATCGAAAAATGCTCTGAAAAAGCCCCACCCTGCAAAGCAGAGGTACAGGAACCAGATTGATTTTGCTGTCCCCATAAACGGCAGGAACGCCGCCCCAAGGATAAGACCCGCGCCCTGGATCACCATCCGCTTCCTTGGATCCTTTGCCGCCCATTTGTCACTGAGCGTTCCGGCAAGGAGCACTCCCACAAACGCCGCCACATAGGTCCAGAGCATTGAATGAAGTCCCGCCTGGGCCCCCGTCTGGCCGAAGTTCTCCTGGAGGAACGTGGGCACCCAGGTCATATATCCTGTAATGACAAATATGAACCCACAGAACCCTATTGTGACCATCAGAGCCGTTGGCGTTGTAAACACAGTCCTGAAGCCGTCCCATAGACTGGGCTTTGAGCCGGAGGATGACTGTGATGCCCGAACCGCCTCCGCTGACGCTCTGGCCCCTCCCATCGACTCCGTCGACGGGCCCCTCCCTCTTACGTGGCCGAGGGTGGCCACGGGTTCGGACACCACAGTCTCCTCCGGCTTATAGTCTTTCAGTCTCCAGGCCATTACGACGGCCCAGAGGACACCGGCGCCGCCGAAGATGAAGAAGGCGTACTGCCAGCCAAGGTGGTCACCTATGTAACCGGCAAGCCATCCGGCCAGGATAACTCCAACGTAATAGGAGGTCTGGTGAATGGACATTGCCCTTGCGCGGGTGTCGGTGTGGTACTGGCCCAGAAGGGAGTAGTTGGCGGGCCCGAAAAATGCCTCCCCGCCGCCGGTAGCGATGGAACGTGTGAGTATGAGTAGGAACACGCCGTTTGCAAGGCCGGTGAACATTGTGGCAACGCTCCAGAAAAGGATGCTGAGGGTGGTAACCCACTTGCGGGAAAAGCGGTCTCCCATCCAGCCGCCAATGGGGACCATTGCGGCGTAGAAGAGGTTGAAAAATACCGCTATGAGGCTTACTGAAGTGTCTGTTAGGCTGAGACTGTCCCTTATGAGGGGCAGGACGGAGTTGAAGACCTGACGGTCTCCCTGGTTCAGGAGATATGCGACCCAGAGCAGGGCCAGCACCTCCCACTTGTACCATTTGCTGGCTTTGGTCATCTTTTACTGTGGTGTACTGTGGTGCAAAAGTAGGAATAAAAATCGTATTATGCAATATTTATTCGGAAAAAAGCACCTGCAGGACTATTTCCTCAGTTCAAGGTCCCAGGGAATGATACGGGTGGGGAATTCTGCAATTCGGAGGGTGGCGCAGCCGTAAGGGATGAGTTCAATGCGGGTTTCGGGGCCAACATCGTAGCCGTCTTCCGTCCAGAAGGCAACGCTGTCAGGGACCTTCCAGCCGGGGAGTTCACGGGCGGGGACGGTGATGGAGACGGGGGCGTTTTCAATGTTCCAGGGGTAGGAGGCAACGGTCTTTGAGAGAGTTATCTCACAGTCATCGGCCTTGAAGGAATCCCTCATAAGGCAGTAGTTCCAGGGGGTTGTTGATGTGACTTCCCAGGCGCCGGAGCCAAACCAGCGGTCCTCCCCGGAGAATGTCTTCCACTCCCAGTTTTCCTCCATCTTTAGGGCGTACACAAGGGGGCCTCGGACAATAGTCCAGGCACCTCCGTACCACTCTTCCGCTTCTATATCGGCCCTGAAGTCAATGGTGATTACGTCTCCGCTGCTCCATACGCGGTTTATCTTGAACACGCCGGCTCCGGGGCGAAGGTCCTGCTTTACGCCGTTGATGCTTACCGTGCCGCCTTTGCTCCAGGCAGGGACCCTTATGGTGAGGGGGAACCGGGTTTTCTTGATTCCGCCGGTGAATTTCACTTTCATCGTGACTCTTTCACGGAAGGGATAGTCGGTTGTCTCCGTGATGGTTACGGGGATGCCGCCGGCAACCGTGGCGTTGACGTGGCAGGGGGCGTAGACAAGTGCCGCAAGGCCGTAATCCTCAGTGGCGTACCACAGGTTCTGGGTGAATTTGGGCCAGCCCTGATGCATATTTGAAACGCAACAGGGGTAGCCGTTAAGTGTGCCGAACATTGTGTCCGTACCGTAGTGGGGCGTTGAGAAGGAGCGGTTTTCACGGGTGCACGCCACTTGGTTCACCTGCTGGTAGTACTGCTTGGCAGAGTAGTCGTCCGTAACCTGCGTGGGGAGGGCGTTGAAGGCTATGCGCTCAAGGTAATCGGCATAGGTGATGTCTCCGCTCAGGCGAAGCATCTCCTCCAGGGAGAACATCATCTCCACCGCGGCGCAGAGTTCGCTGCCGCGGGTGGGGGCTCCTGCCTGTAACTGTTCGTCGCCGGCCCAGAGTCCTGTGGGGAAGCCGGCGGTGCGGCGGAGGATCTCCAGGGCGTGCCTAGGGGCAGCAAGGTCTCCGTCCCAGTTGCTATAGGTCCACCATACGACGGGTGCCTTGAAACCCTGGGCTAGGTTTACGGTATGGATGCTGCCCTGCGGCCCCCAGAAGTCTGCTTCCCTGAAAAGGCTTGCCCAGTCCCTTGTCTGGGAGTGGAGAAGGTCGGCAAGTTCCAGAAGCCAGTCCTCACCGGTAATGCCGTGGAGCCACATAACTACCTCAAGGTTGTCGGCACCGCGTTCCTTAGCCCAGCCTGACCAGTGGTCAAGCGGCTTTTCCGGAAGGGTGGCAAGTTGATACCTGAAATACTTGTTCAGGCAGTCAATGACTCTTGGGTCTCCCGTAGCGGAATAATACTGCCTGAGAATCTTCAGAGCCACCATCCTTGGCCACCAGTCCTGCGCCTTCCCGCGCTGGAGGCCGTATACAAAGGGGTGGTCCTCAGAAGGGCCGATATTACCGTTTTCCTGCTGGGAAGAAAGGATTGCTTCCACCCACACTCCTGCCTTTGCAATGAGGACTTTGTCGTCAAGTATGTAGGCCAGTGGAAGCAGGCCGTCTATCCAGTAGGGGCCCCTCTCCCAGGCGTCTCCGTCGCCGCCAAGCCAGGCGTTTGAAGGGCCCATCACCTCCGCATAAACCTCATCCAGATGGCCAGTGAGGCCATTTGCCTGGCGCTGAAGCTGCTCAAGGAGCCAGCCATCGGCCTTGATGGAACCAAGGGGGAGTTCTTTGTACTGCCCAAATGTCTGGGCCGATATGAGGGCTGCCAGTATGGCGGTAAGGATCCTATTCATAGTTAAGCTCTCAGGAAAGATACAAGTCTTGTGTGATAGTGCTGATAGTAATGCTCTTTGGCTTCATCGGAAAGGTATGATTCCCTAACCATAGTTTCCACGGCAGGATAATCTTCGCAGAAGCGGTCCAGTTCCTTTCTCACCACTTTTTCAGGCAGTCCCAGGCACAGGCCGAATTCCTTGAACGCCTTGTTGTCAATTCCAAGAGGGAAGGAACGTCCATCGGCAAAAAGACCTTTCTGAAGGGCAAAAATGCTGTCGTCGGGCAGATGGATGCGCGTGTCAATAAGGTCGTAGGCAGGAGAAAGCCGGTAGTCTCCGCCAGGAGTCATCAGAACGGAGAAGTTTTTAAGGTGAGCATCTCCGTTTGAGAACAGGAAGTTAAACAGGATGAGGTCAAAGAATTTTACCATCTCAACCCGCCAGGCTGGGAGATATTTCCTGATAAGAAGGCCGATATCCTCATAACTGAGCGCGGTGTACTTGTAGTCCCTGCCATAAGTATCGGCAGTTATTCCTGCAAGCGAGGCAAAATCTTCCTGCTGAATCTTGCTTCCGTCAGCGGCTACATCGTATCTGCGGGTGATATAGGCGGGATCTCCGTTTTCAAAGAAGCAGAGTGCGTTGGCCGCAGTATCAATCTGAAAGACCTTGTGGGCAATCTGCATTGTGAGATGCTCGTTGGCTGGACTGTCGGCCTTGAATGAAAAGTCTGAGAGCATCGGCTTCAGGATAAAAGTACCCTGCTCACCTTCCAGTGTGAGCGTGAACTTCCCGTCTTTGATGCATACGGAATACTTGCTCTGTGCACCGGAAAGCGATATTCTCCCCCTGTTCTCGTTCAGTCGTATGATATCGGCTTCCTGGCTTTGGAAGGGCAGGATTGGCGATACCGGTATGCCGCCGGTCAGGTGCCTGAGAGTAGAAATGCTGTATGAAGAAAAAGGTGTCATTTACAGGGGCTTGATAGTAATGGCTCCGGGGGTATCGGTTTGAGCCGTTGCAAGGAGAATCCCAAAATCATCCGTCTCATCCAATTTATGAATGCGGGCCTGCACTGTGCGGTTATGACCCTCAGACAGCATATTCGCGAAAAAAGGGAATAGTGTTGGAGAAGTGAATTCCTGACGGGTCTTTGGCAGCGTAAGGCTGATGGCCGGGGCGCGTTCATCCCTGAAGTAATCCTCGTCATAGGTAAAAACATACTCGGAAGGGCTTACTTCCTTGATGACGCCTGCCAGGCGGCCGTTATTCAATATGAGCGCGGCTCTCATTATTCACTTATCTTTTTGACGGATACGCTCAGTTCCAGTCCAAGAGTATCCAGAATCTTTTGAAGGATGTCCAGGGTGGGATTGGCCTCGTTTCTTTCAATTTTGGTAAGGGTGTTGATGCCCACACCGGATAGATCGGCCAGTTGTCTCTGGGTAACTTTAAGGAGTCTTCTCCTTTGCTTTATCTGTGTTCCGATTTCCGTCATTTGTCACAGTATATTGTGATTTCTGTGCAAAAATACAAAATACAGTGCTAAAAAACAAGAAAAATCCCAATAAATTGTGATTTCTATAATGAGCTCTCCAATGTATATTCTATGCTCCAGCAAAAAGCCTGCCCGGGGGCAAGACTGATCTTGTTATAGGGCTCCAGGCACGCGATGCGGTGGTTTGCCCAGAGGACTGTCTTGAAAACGGGGACATCGCCTTTGATGTGAACGCTTAAGGGGCCTTCGGAAAGAGTCATCTCATACGGCATTCCCTCTTTCCCGGCCTCGTGGATGTTTCCGGTATAAACGGATTCACCCTCCTTCAGGACCCTTGAGAAGCGGATTCCTGAGTCTGTGAAGCCCACGGAATCATATTCTGCACGCCAGATTCCTTCCGGGCGGAATGGGAAATCAATCTTACGGGACGGGCCTGTTTCCATTTTCCCTAAGGTGAAGAAGTTGTGGTTGTAAACGTCTCCGTCAATGGGGATATTGGACTCTAACTTATGGCTTATCCTGAAACTGTTTTCTCCCGTGACTGCTATCTCCTTGGTGTAGTCATAGTAGCCCTCCAGGATATGCCTGAAGCGCATTCCGTCCACTTCCCACAGGCCCGGGTCAAGGATCTTGTAGAGTTTGAAGCGGTCATAGGTTTCATGACCTGTGTCCAGGAGCCCTACGCCGGGTTTCAGCAGGACATGGGATTCCCGGTCGGTGCCGGGAATGACGGGCGAAAACTCCTCTGCGGGGCCAAGAACGGCATCGTGCATTGTGGGGCTGTACTTCTGGAACCATTCTCCGCACATCTCCACTCCTTTGAACACAAGGGACTTGAACACTCCACTCCTGTCAAAGCGGGTGCCTTGATAATAGCCGTCCTGCGGGTGGTGGAGTTCCAGGGTCATCTGTCTTACAGCGTAAAGGGGATATCTGCCCTGATATCGGCCGAAGAGGTGCCTATGAGCGCGTGGAATTCGCCGGGTTCGGCTACCCATTCGTGGGTATCGGCATCAAAGAAACTGAGGGCTTCCTGGCCGATACTGAATTCTATACGGCGGCTCTCCCCGGGCTCCAGATAAACTTTCTCAAAGCCCTTGAGCTCCTTGGAGGGACGCTCAACGGAGGCCTCGGTGTCGCTGATATAAAGCTGCACAACCTCCGCTCCGGCCCTTTCTCCCGTGTTCTTAAGGGTGGCGGATACCTTGAATCCCTTGCCGCTTTTCTTAACACGCGCGTCGGAAATTTCAAAACTGGTGTAACTGAGGCCGTGGCCGAAGGGGTACTGCACGGCGATTCCCTTGGTGTCGTACCAGCGGTAGCCCACGAAGATGCCTTCCGTGTAGTACTCCTGCCACCACTCCTTGCCTTCTTCCTGGACGCCCGGATACTGGCGGGGAGTCTTCAGGGGGCCGTCGGCCGTTGCCAGAGGCATGGTGAAAGGCAGTTTTCCGGAAGGGTTAACCTTTCCGGTGAGGACATCGGCAAGGGCGTGTCCGCTTTCGGAGCCGCCATACCAGGCCTGGACTATGGCGTTTACTTTCCCGGCCCAGGGCATAGCCACGGGTGAGCCGGAGATATTTACAACTATTAGATTCGGAGTTACTTCAGCCAGGGCGTCAATCAGTTCATTCTGGCAGTAGGGGAGGGTGATGTCAAAGCGGTCTGTGCCCTCGTTGTCCTGGTAGAAACTCTTGTTGAGGCCGCCGATATAGATCACGTAATCGGCCTCTTTTGCGGCACTTACAGCGTCCTGAAGGAGTTTTTCAGGGCTTCTGGAGTCCTTGAGGACCTGCCCCGTCACAACCCTGTTGTAAACGGTTGTGGTGTCTCCAACGTATCCGCGTTCCCACACAACATCGGCCTTTCCGTCAAAGGCTTCCCTCAGGGCATCCAGCGGAATCACCTCATATTTTGTCTTGAGGTTGGAACTGCCGCCGCCCACCACCATCATCTTGTAGGCGTTTTCGCCGATGAGGAGCACCTTGCTGCCATCAGAGGGGTTAAGAGGCAGGGCACCGTCATTTTTCAGGAGCACAATGCCGTCGGCCGCAATGTCACGGGCGGCCTGGAAATGCTCCGGGGAGGTGAAACTGCCGTAGTGCGGGGTGTCGCTCATGGAAGTGCGATAAACTGTGCGGAGTATACGGCGCACTTTGTCATTTAGCACTTCTTCCGTAGCCCTTCCGTCCCTCAGACGCTCCAGATAAGGATTTGCCAGGTGGTACTCATCATAGCCGTTGGAGGCTGCGCCCCTGAGGCCATTTGTCCAGGTGCCCATCTCAATGTCAAGGCCACCTGTGATGGCGGCATCGTCTTCACGGCAACCGCCCCAGTCGCTTATCACCACCCCGTCAAAGCCCCATTCTCCCTTCAGGATGTCGTTCAGGAGCCTGTGGTTGTGGCAGTTGAATTCTCCGTTCCAGAGGTTGTAGGAGCCCATAATGGCCCAGGCGCCGCCTTCCTGGACGGCAGCCTTGAAGGCCGGCAGGTAAATCTCATACATAGTGCGGTCATCCACCACGGAGTTTGTGGCGGTGCGCCTCATTTCCTGATTGTTCACCGCAAAGTGCTTCACGCAGGCCGCAACGCCGTTTTGCTGCACTCCCTTCACGTAAGGCACCACAAGGGCCGATGCCAGGTACGGGTCCTCGCCCATGTACTCGAAGGTACGGCCTCCAAGAGGGGTTCGGCAAATATTCACGCCGGGGCCAAGCAGTATGTCTTTTTTGCGGTAGCGGGCTTCCTGGCCGATGCAGTCACCGTACAGCGCGCTCATTTCCCGGTTCCAGGTGGCGGCAAGGTTTATGAGTGCGGGGAAGGCTGTGCAGGAGTCGTTGGTCCAGCCGGCCTGGTCCCAGTCGTCCCACAGAACCTCCGGCCTTATGCCGTGAGGACCGTCCGTGTGCCAGAGTTCAGGGATTCCAAGCCTTGGTACGCCGGCGCTGGAGAACTTGGACTGGGCGTGGGTCATGGCCACTTTCTCCTCCAGTGTCATCCGGGAGAGGGTGCTCTCCACCTTTTCTTCAAGGGATGAATTATGCTGCCGGGCGCAGCCTGCGACGGCCAGTACGATGAGGGCAAAAAAGACTTTTTCCATATACTATATTCCGAAGTATTCGCGGTAACGGTCGTACAGATGGCCGGCCTGCGCATATGCGCTCTGGGGGCTCATGAAGTGGGAGAACTCAAAGGTGATGGCTTTGTCGTAGCCGCAGCGCTTTGCCGCCTCCAGTTTCAGGCGCAGTTTGTCAAACTTGATGGGGAAAAAGCGTATGGGCATGTCGCGGTCAAAGCTTTCGGCGTTGGTCCAGCACTGCATCCCGTATCTATCGGCCAGTTTCTTATTCACGGAGAAGAAGGCGTCAAGTTCGTCGTAGTCTATGTGTCCGTCCTGGAAGGCGCAGGCGTCAACGTACTCGTGGATCCCGTCAAATATCTCGTTCCACTCCCTCTCGTGCTGCTCTATTCCCACGGCCTGCTCCCTTGTGATATTGCCGCTGGCGGCATCCACGGCCTTCTTGCCGTCTATCCAGGGGGAGATGAAGGTGGGAAGCCCGCCGCTGACCTCCTTGCACTGGCGGCCCATGGTGCGAAAACTCTCAATTGCACCCTTGGTGGCACGGGAAATCTCTCCTGAGATGTACCAGCCGCCAAAACTTGAGTACTTGGAGCCGTAGCGCTCCCATATCTCGTCGATCACAAATTTGTTTGCCTCCACCTCGTAGCTCATATCTCCGGTGTCCCAGTATTTTCCGGAATCGTAGAGGCCAAGCCAGAACTTCATCCCGTACTTCTGGGCCAATCGGCAGAACATATCAATAAGGTCTACGGAAGGCATATAGCAGCCCTTCTTGAGAAGGTACGGTGAAGGGTAGGTGATGAATTTGCGGTAGCCGCAGCGGATGTCGATTACGGTGTCAATGCCCATATCCTTCATATAGCGGAAGTCACGGTCCCACTCTGCCTCTCCCCAGTTCTGGTGGGGGATGTCGTGGGAAATCTCGTCCAGGAAGGTGCCCGTTATGGGAAGGGCGTTGGCCTTCTCCACAATGAGTTTGGATTTTACTGAAGAATCCAGTTCAATGCCGTATCTGTCTTTGTCTGAAGGTTTACAGGCCGATGCCAGAAGCGGTGCCGCCACGGCTGCCACGGCGCCCTTTTTCAAGAAATCTCTGCGGTTTTCCATATTTGATGAAGTTTATTGTTTTATCAGGTAACTATGCTTTGCAAGGAGACTGGAGCCTATTGCTCCGGCTTTCTCGCCAAGCTGGGACACCTTGATCACTGTGTCGCTGTTTACAAGGTTGAGGGAAAGCTTGTTCACCGTGCTCCTGAGGGGCGGAATAAGGTATTTTTCCGTGGCGCAGAGCCTGCCCCCGATGACCACTATGTTGGGGTTGAAGATGTTGATGAGGCCGGCTACGGCGCGTCCCAGGGTCTCTCCAACCTCCTCCACGCATTCAATGCAGAGCACATCCTCCTTTTTCACTGCGTCAAGTATGCTGTCAAGGGTAATCTCTTCTCCGGCGGCATAGGACTTTGACAGCACGGAGGCGCGTCCGTCGGAGAGTTTCCCCACAACAAGCCTGTGGAGGGCGCTTCCGGATGCACCTGTCTCCAGGCAGCCAATCTTTCCGCATCGGCATGGAATATTGTTGTCAAGGAGGGGGAAGTGCCCTATTTCTCCGGAAAAGCCGGATTTCCCGTAGTAGAGTTTCCCGTCCATCACCATACCCATACCAAGGCCCCAGCCAACGTTGAGGAAAAGGATGTCTCCTTCCGTGCCGGGGAGGCTGCTCATATACTCACCCCACGCCATTGCGCGGGAGTCGTTCTCTACCACCACGGGTTTCCCGAATTCGGCCTCCAGAATGTCCCTGAAGGGCTTTTCTTCACTTATGAAGAAGGAGTAACTGTAGCCTGTGCCGTGGTTTACACGGCCTGTGATGTCCACCCCGTAACCTGCCACTGCGGAACTGTCAATCCTCATCTTGGACTCCAGGCATTTGCGTACGGCAAGGCACATCTCATGGACAGATTCTTCCGTCTTTTCAAGGTGAAAGGGAATGCTTTCCACGGCGTGGACAAGCTGCCCGGGGAAATCCGTGGCCGCAACGGTGATACGCTCCTGCTCCACGTGCACCCCCACAAAGTATCCCGCCTTGGGATTGAGGCCGAATATGCTTGCGCGCCGCCCTCCGGAGGACCCCGTTTTCCCAAGGTCCACAAGGTAGCCATCGGCCACCATCTCCGTCACTATGCGCGTGACTTTTGGGATGCTGGCGTCCAGAAGCCGTGCAAAATCCGCTATGCTGTAACCCTGGCGGTTTGAGCACAGGGACAGGATGGTTTTCTTTTCCGGGGCATAATGCCCGCTGATATTTTGGGACAGAGGATCCATTATGTGGCTCAGGTTTTTGCAAATATAGTGAATAGAAATCTGAATTGCAAGAACTTTTTAATGAATCGTTAAAAAGTATGGTGGGGTTGTAAATAAATTGAAAAAAAGTTTTGGCTTATTTCGATTTATTTCTATATTTGTGGAGACTTAACCGAAAAACCATATAAACACTAAACCCAAAATGATGAAAGAAAGTTTTGGACAAATGGCAGAGCGCTACCGTAAAGAACTGTATGGCAGCGTGTTGCCTTTCTGGCTGGAAAAGTCCCAGGACCTTGAGTACGGAGGATATTTCACCTGCCTTAACCGTGACGGAAGTGTTTTTGACACTGACAAGTTCGTGTGGCTGCAAGGAAGGGAAGTGTGGATGTTCGCTATGCTTTATAATAAGGTAGAGAAAAACCCGCAGTGGCTTCAGTGCGCCCTTCAGGGCGGAATGTTCCTTGAGAAATACGGCCACGACGGAAACTATGACTTCTACTTCTCCCTCACCCGTGAAGGGAAGCCCATCATAGCCCCATACAATATCTTCTCCAACACATTTGCCTGTATGGCGTTTGCGCAGCTGGCGGTGGCAACCGGAGAGGAGCATTGGGCCGATATCGCCCGCAAGACCTTCCAGCGCATCCTTGACCGCCGCTCCAACCCAAAGGGCCGCTGGCTCAAGGCCGTGCCCGGCACAAGGCCCATGAAGGACTTCGCCCTTCCCATGATCATCTGCAACATGGCCCTGGAGATAGAGCCCATCATTGAGGACAAGTCTCTCCTTGACAAAACCATAGAGGAGGCCCTTCATGAGGTATTTGACGTGTTCTACCAGCCGGACCTTGGCGTAATGGTGGAAAACCTTGCCCCGGACGGAAGTCTCATTGACTGCTTTGAGGGCCGCCGCATCAATCCCGGACATGACCTTGAGGCGCTGTGGTTCATGATGAACCTGGGCCTCAGGCTCCACAGGCAAGATATCATTGACAAGAGCGTGGAGATAGCCCTCCGCGTAATTGACTACGGCTGGGACAAGGAGTACGGCGGAATCTTCTACTTTATGGACCGCAAGGGTTATCCCACCCAGGAACTTGAATGGGACCAGAAACTCTGGTGGGTTCATCTTGAGAGCGCCATCTGTATGATAAAGGGGTATCAGCTTACAGGCAATGAGAAGTGCCTGGAGTGGTTTGAGAAGCTGGACAGTTACCTCTGGACACACTTCAAGGATAAGGAGTATCCTGAGTGGTACGGTTACCTCAACCGCAGGGGAGAGGTCCTTCTGCCTCTTAAGGGCGGCAAGTGGAAGGGCTGCTTCCACGTGCCCCGCGGCCTCTATCAGATAAGTACAATCTTACAGGAAATAGCAGACAAACAATAAACTATGAAAGGTTTACTCAGATTGTTATTCGCCGTGGCGGCAGCGCTTCTGCTGTCCGTCCCGGCCTTTGCCCAGGGGACGCTCCGCGGCAAGGTGACAGACCAGGACGGCGCGCCGCTTCCCGGAGTCACCGTGCTGGTGAAAGGCACCTCGCAGGGCACGATGACAGGCGCCGACGGCAGTTATTCAATGCCGGCGGCCAAAGGCAGCGTCATAGAGTTCTCCTGCCTCGGCCTTGCAACACAGGAATTCACCTTCGACGGCCGCAGCGCCATCAACGTCCGGATGACGGAAGATGCCTTGTATCTTGACGACGTAGTGGTGGTTGGTTACGGCACCGCCAAGAAGGAAACCCTCACGGCGGCTGTATCGGCCATAAAGGGCGACGAACTCCTCAAGGCCCCCGCCACAAACGTGTCACAGGTGCTTGCCGGTAAACTTTCCGGTATATCCTCCGTGCAGGAATCCGGTGAGCCGGGCCTTGACCAGGCCTCCCTCCGCATCCGCGGCTCCGTGTACGGCGTGGCGTACGTTGTGGACGGATTCCCGGTGGAGAGCATCAACGATATAGATCCTGCCGATATTGAGTCCATCTCCGTCCTTAAAGATGGTGCATCGGCCGCGGTTTACGGCCTCCAGGCCGCCGGCGGCGTAATCATCGTGACCACCCGCAAAGGTAACAAGGGAGACACCCGCATCACCTACAACGGCTCCGTGGGTGCCTCTATGAACGCCAACTTTCCGCAGTTCATGAACGGCCCCCAGTTTGCCTATTATTATAATGTGGCCCAGATGATGGACCAGCTGGCCAACGGGGAAATCGCAAGATCGGCCGATTACGTACCCTATTTCACCCAGAAGAACATCCAGGCTATGCGTGAAGGCCGTGACGGCTGGGACAACGTAGACTATGTGAAGAAGGTATTCGGCACCGGCCTCACCCAGAAGCACAATGTAACTGTGCAGGGCGGAACTGACAAGGCCCGCTTCTTCACTTCCTTCGGTATAATGGACCAGAAGGGTAACATAGACCGCTTTAATTACAGGCGCTATAATGTACGTACCAACGTGGAAGGAGACCTTTCCAAGCAGCTCAGCTACAAGGTGAGCCTCTCCGGCGTCCTTGGAGACCGTTCCACTCCCGCATTCCTTTCTGGTGGTACTGATGCCGGTTCCACGGAGGTGGGCTGGTTCTCAATCGCCCGCCAGGTGGTCCAGATGCACCCTTATCTCCCGGAAAAATACGACGGCTACTACACCGGCGCCGTCCAGGACAACCAGAGTTTCCTGGTAAGCCCCCTCGCCGCCATCTATGAGTCCGGCTACAAGAAGACAAAGAGCCTCCAGGCCGACGTTAACGCCGCCCTGGAATGGTGGGTTCCCTTTGTGAAGGGCCTTTCCCTCAAGGCATCCGGATCCTATACCTATTCCCAGAGTTACAACAAGAACCTGAGCACCCAGTACACCATGATGCAGCGCGTGCGTACGGACAGCGGCTGGGAATGGCAGATGCGGAAGGATAACCCCCATATCGGCTCCGATATAAATCCCGCGCCCGCACCTGAGCAGATAAACAACCTTGGAGAAGGCGTCGTGTTCTCCCAGCAGCTGGTGGGCCAGGCAAGCGTCCAGTACGTTAACAGTTTTGGGAAGAACAACCTGGACCTTATGGCCCTTGCCGAATACCGTGACTACAAGGGAAACGGCCTTGCCGCATACGTTGAATCCCTTCCTTTCACATCACTTCCGGAACTGTCCAACGGTATTGTCCGCACAAGCCTTCCTGCAAGCGGCTGGAGCGGTGCCTCAAGGAGCCTCGGCTTTGTGTTCCGCGCCCGTTATGACTACGCAGAGAAGTACCTGGCAGAATTTACAGGCCGATACGACGGCTCCTACAAGTTTGCAGGTATGGCCAAGACCCGCTGGGGCTTCTTCCCCTCGGTCTCCCTTGGCTGGCGCCTTTCCCAGGAGGAATTCATGAAGGACATCTCCTGGCTGGACGACCTTAAGATCCGCGCAAGCGTGGGTCTCCTGGGTAACGACAGCGTAAGTGAATACGCTTTCCTTAGCACCTATGCAAAGGCCGGAAACATTGCCCTTGGTCAGTACGGAGGGGCAACTCAAGTGGTTCCCTCATATTACACGGACGGCATTGCCAACACTGACCTCACCTGGGAAAAGACCCAGAGCTGGAATGTGGGTGTTGACTTCTCCCTGTGGGGAGGCCTGCTTGGAATGGAGATAGACGGTTTCTACAACTATACCTACGACATGCTCACTTACCAGAGCACCGGTTTTCCTTCATCAATGGGCGGCTATTATCCCACCTGGGTAAACAGCAACGCCATTGATGCAAAGGGTATAGATATCCTTGTGCGTCACCGCAATCACTTCCAGCTTGCCGGAGATCCCCTCTTCTATGAGGTTACCGGAACAGTAACCTACTCTAAGACCCGCTGGCTCAAGTACAACGATGACCCCAACATTGTGGATTACCGCAAGGTGAGCGGCACCACTTATGGCAGCATAATGTGCTGGCAGGCCGATGGCCTCTACCGCACGGAGGAGGAGATTGACAATTCCTCATGGTACGGAACCCGTCCCAACCTTGGCGACATCCGCTACATAGACCTTAACGGTGACGGCAAGATAGATGAGGATGACAAAGGCTTCTTCGGCCGCAGCAACCGTCCGGAACTTACCTTCGGCCTCAATCTCAACCTTGGCTGGAAGGGCTTCGACTTCAACGCCCAGTTCACGGGAGGCGCCCTCTTTGACGTATCCCTCACCGGCACTTACTACAACGACAACGACGACAACACCATCTGGACCCAGACCTTCAAGGAAGGAGGCAACTCCCCGCTGTTCCTGGTTCAGAACGCCTACAGCGAGTTCAATCCCGGCGGAGCTTTCCCCAGGCTCACCCTGGCAAAGACCAACCACGGCGGCGACAACGGCCTCAGCTCCACTTTCTGGATCAGAGACGGTAAGTATGTGCGCCTGAAGACCGCCCAGCTTGGTTACACCTTCCCCAAGAAGTGGACCCAGAAACTTGGAATCCAGGCTTTCCGCATCTTTGTGGAGGGCCAGAACCTGTTCACCATAGACGGACTTCCGGAGGGCATAGACCCAGAATCCCCGGGCGTGAACAACGGTTACTATCCCCAGCAGCGCCTGGTGATGGGCGGCATCACCCTTACATTCTAAAGGAGGAGGAAAGACTATGAAAAAGACTCTTGCAATAGTTCTTACAGTTGCCCTGGCAGTTTCCTGCAACGGAATCCTGGACCTTACTCCCACCAGCAGCGTGTCTTCCCGCACCATGTGGGAAAGCACAGCAAATGCTGAGTATTCCGTGAACTACCTGTTCACTTTCTTCTGGAATTACAATGCATATCCCACTCAGCTGGGACTCACGGAAGCCCTTACGGATGAGCTCAAGTATACGTCCTATAACTTCAACGCCATGGCGTATATCCCGTCATATATCTCTTATGGCGGAACAACCGTCACGGCCCAGACCTACGACGTATATCTTGGCAAGTGGGGCTCCCTCTATACCAACATCCGTGAAGCCAACGAGGCCCTGAATTATCTCAATGCGTTCGGCCAGATGGGTGATGAAGACAAGACCCGCCTTGCTGCTGAAATCCGCCTTGTGAGGGGCTTCCTCTATTTTGAGCTGGTGAAGCGCTACAAGGACGTGATCATTTACGACGAAGACCTTTCCAAGATAAGCAAGGATGCCTCCCTAAGTGATGAAGAGGCTGCCTGGGATTTCGTTGAGGCCGATTTAAACTTTGCCGCGGACAACCTCCCTGCAAGGGAATCGGCCCACGGACGTATGGACAGGGGAATGGCCTACGGCTATCTTACCCGCGCCATGCTCTATGCCGGGCGTTATGACAAAGTGATAGCGGCTGCCGATAAACTTGCGGAACTTGGTTATGGCCTGGAGCCTCAGTATCAGGATGCCATATCCAAACCTCTGTCGGCCGGAAACAAGGAGGCCATCCTTCAGTTCAGTTTTGACGGCGGTACGGGTATCACCCATAGTTTTGACGCAACCTATACTCCCGGAGGAGATTATGCCCTGAAGAACTCCAAGGGCGGTGCCTATGCGGTTCCTACCCAGGAGATTGTGGAAAGCTATGAACTTGCAACCGGCGGCTTCCCGGACTGGAGCAAGTGGCACGCCAGTTCCACGGACACTCCTCCTTACGCCCTTCTTGAACCTCGTTTCCAGGCTTCCATCCTGTATAACGGAGCCCCCTGGAAGGGAAGGACCATAGAACCATATGTGGACGGAACCGACGGCTGGGCAACCTGGAAAACGGAGAAAGAGCCAAAGGGCCGTACCGTTACGGGTTATTACCTCAGAAAGAACGTTGACGAATCCTTTGACGTGACTTCTTCCGGCGGCAGCCATCCTTTCACTTTCCTCCGTTACGCGGAAGTTCTCCTAAATAAGGCCGAAGCCTGCTATCAGAGCAACGATCCCGCAGGCGCAAATGCCGCCGTAAAGGCCGTCCGCGCCCGCGTGGGCCTGCCATACACTGACAAGAGCGGTGACGCCCTCTGGAAAGCGATAGCCCAGGAAAGGAAGGTGGAACTTGCCTTCGAAGGACAGCGCTACTGGGACCAGCGCCGCTGGGAAACCGCCCACCAGGACTATCCTATCGGCCTTTCCGGCTACAAGCAGCACGGCCTAAAGATAGAGAAGGACGGAACCGGTTTCCGCTACAGCTATGTTGTCATAGACGACAGTGACCGCAGTTTCACATCCCGCCTTTACCGCTTTCCCATACCGGAGAGCGAACTCAGTTCCAATGCTAAAGTAGAACAATATGATGAGTGGAAGTAGTATGAAAGCAAAATATTTGATACTTATGATAGTACCCCTGCTGATGGCCGCCTGCCATGAGCCGGAGTACGTTGCCCCCACTGCAAACAGACAGGGCCTTACAAGCCTTTCGGCTGAAATCACTGAAGGTGAGTATGCCGAACAGGAAGTGGCCCGGCTTGTGATCACTGACCCTGAAGCCAGCCGTTTTGAAATTCCTATTCCGTACTATTATCCGGAAGTTACTAATAATGAGACCCTCATCTACATGCTCAAGATGAGAGTTAAAGCCGAACTCCAGCCCAACTGGAAGATTACCCCCAGGCTTGGAGTACTGGATCTTACGGAAGAACATGAGTTTACATTGACAGATCCGTCGGGGAACAGCCGGACAATTACAATTGCGGCAAGTCGTGTCAAGTCTTCTTCCTCCAAACTTCTGGCGTTTATGATAGAGGACTTCAAGACTTCCTGTGTGGTCTATGATGAATCCTCCAAGTTGTTGATACCTAATCTTGGGGATTTGTCTTCCGTAAGTGTGAGCGCTCAGGTTTCTCCTCATTCCAAACTGACCAAAATCAATGGAGAAGCATATTCGGCAGACAAAAAGTACAATATGAATACCGGTGCTACGATAACTTTGTTGGCGCATGACGGGGTAACTGAGAGAACTTATTCGGTTGAGCAGGGAATCCCTCAGCTTCTCAGCTCTGGAATGCGTGAAGAATCGGTTGCCCAACTCTTTAATGTGGATCCGGTGACAATGGTAGGTCTGCCCAATTACAAGGATGAAGGCTATATCTCACTTGCCGGCTTGGGCAATGATATTATAGTTGGATTGGGTATGGGCCGAACGCCGTTTTATCTTGATGCCTTTTCCGGTGCCAAGAAGGGTACGATTGCGTTAGGTTCTGCGGTTGCGGACTGCCTTACCAACGACAATGCCGGACACATGGTACTGGCTAATTTCGCGTTAGGTGGTGATACGGCACAGGATGTAAATATATATGTGACATCGTCTGTTTCGGAGGTCCCCACACTGCTTTATACGTTCACAAATCCCATTCCTACCCCGATAGGTCATAGAATTAAAATTATGGGCGATGTGACATCAGATGCATGTATTGTGTTTACTTCAGAAGGCGTGGTCGACACCACTTTGTCATCTGAGATTGTTTATCTGTTGGTTCGGGGTGGTGTGGTTACTGAGGTTAAAACCAAGAGCTTCGCAGGATTTGGTTTGGCGTGGGGCTCTGCACCGGTGAACTTTGCAACCGTCGTTCCATGTTCAGAAGACCCTGACAAAGACGGTTGGTTCCTGGATTATTATGAAGCAAATGTTGATCCTGGTGTTGCAAGTGAGACTGCTGACCAATATATTCTTCATTACATAGATGGCAAGGACAAAGACCATTGGGTAGACCTTATGGGTTATTGGGGTATAAATCCCAATTGCCTGGACCTGAAGATATTCAATGGTACACCCTACCTGGTCCTTTGGGCGGTAAGCCACTTCCCGGTTTGGGACATCCGCCCCAGAATGCGACTGTACGATGCTTCGGATCCGGCTGAACTTCGCCGTTTGCTGTATAAGAATGACTTTGAAACCTATGAGAAAGGCGGACGAAATGAACCTACCGGTGCATCCGGTGATGTTGTACTGGTGCCTTCCTCTGATGGATATAGGATGTATCTGTATTATTATGACCACCACGCCCAGGCCATTGGCGCCTACGTGGCAGACTGCTTCGAAATATGATGAAAAAGACTTTTTATATCATTACTCTTGCTCTGGCTGCCGCTTGCGCCTGCCAGCAGAAAAGTGACGGAATCCCCTCCGAATGGCCCTGGAACGATCCTGACGCAGACGACCTTCCGTTTGTAGAAGTAACGGACGATTCCTTCGGCTCGCTTCCGGACGGAATAAGGCTGTACAAGTCCCCCGAGGTGCTTCAGGGGAAAAACGCCGTTGCATACATTGCTACCGTGGATCTTTCCAAGCATGATTTCCATGTATGGGGCATAAAGGATCCGTTCCTTACCGGTTCAACGGACGCCTTCCGTACTCCCACGGAAGTCTACAATGCATCCGATTCCCCGGTGCTTGTGATGAATGGAGGTTATTTCTATTCTGAAGGCGGAACCAATTATTCGGCCAGCCTGGCAGTGGAAAACGGCGAAATGCTGTCTCCCAACATCAATTACGCTTCCTTAGACTGGGTTACCGTGTATTATCCCACCAGAGGCGCTTTCATCCGCCATTCTGACGGCACTATGGAGGCTTCCTGGACCTACTGGGTCGACAAAGACAATCATTGGATTTACGACGAACCCGCCCAGAACGGCTATGGCAGCACGCCCGTCGACCAGCCGGATGCATCCTTCCCCTGCGAGGGCCGCGTATTTGAGGCCAAGACCGCAATAGGAGCGGGCCCAGTGCTAATTAAAGACGGTAAGATCCAGAATACATGGCGCTTTGAGTGCTTGCAAGATGACAAAGATACTCGATGCGGCTTAAAAGATCCCCGCACGGCCATCGGCTGCACTGCAGACGGCCTTCTGGTGCTGTTTGTCTGCGAAGGCAGGGAAATGACGGAGGGCGTTCCCGGATATTCCACCGAGGACGTTGCCAACATCCTTCTTGCTTTCGGTTGCAAAGAGGCCCTGAATCTTGACGGTGGCGGCTCCAGCTGCCTCCTTGTAAACGGTTTTGAAACTATAAAACCTTCAGACGGCTCGCAACGTTCCGTTGGAAATTGTATCTATATCAAATAAAAGATGAAACGCCTTACGGCATACCTGTTCCTTATTCTCATGCCGGTGTACTGCACGCCGGCAGTGCAGCCTGTCACTCCTGCGGAGAAAATTAATCCAGGGGAGAAGCAGACCGACACTCCCGGCGGAGAAGAGAAGCCGGATACCCCGGATATTCCGGAGGGCAAACCGCGTTATGTCTGGATTGACGCCTCGGCCAATTTCCGTTATTTTGCCAATGACAAGGCATATATTGCGCAAGAAATGAGGAAAGTGGCAAATACAGGTTTTACGGATATAGTGGTTGATGTACGCCCAACCGAAGGAACTGTATTGTGGCACTCATCTATTGCTCCGGAGGTCCGTCGTTTGGCTGTATGGATAGGAAGCAGTTACCGTTTTGTTGAACGTACAGCAACGTGGGATTATCTTCAGGCTTTCATTGATGCGGGGCATGCTGTCGGCCTCAGGGTACACGCCGCTATTAATACCTTTGTATGCGGCTATGGCGGTATGTACGGGCTTGAAAGTGAAGGCCCGGTTTTCACCGGAGACATCCCGGAGGAATGGACCTCGCTGGACAATACGTCCGATGGCTTGAGGCACAGTTATTATTCGGGAGTAAAAGGAACCGTGTTTATGAATCCGGCAAATGACGATGTTCAGAATTATGTCATCGGCCTTCTCAAGGAACTTGCTGCCTATGACGTTGACGGTATAGTGCTGGACCGTTGTCGGTACTCTGATGCTGGGCTTCAAAGTGATTTTTCAGACGAGTCCAAACAGAAATTTACAGTGTATCTTGGTCATAGTCCTTCTTCATGGCCGGTGTTTGCTCCGGGTACGGAAGACTTGCCTTCCGTGATGAGCGAAGAGAGACTCTCATGGATGGCGTTTAGAGCAAAAGTTATTCACGATTTTGTAGAGAAGGCTGCCGGTGCTGTTCATTCAGTCAATCCTAAAGTCAACTTTGGAGTATATGTGGGAGCGTGGTATTCAACGTATTATACCTCAGGCGTTAACTGGGCAAGCCCTCGTTATCAGACTCATAAAGCGTATCCTCGTTGGGCTAATTCCGATTATCATAACTATGGTTTTGCCGACCATTGTGACTTTATGCTCCTGGGTTGCTATGCTGCTGCAAATAGTGTATATGGGACTTCGGAATGGACTATGCAGGGCTTTGCCAGCCGTGCAAAGAGTCTTCTTATGAATGATACTGTATTTGCCGGCGGACCGGATATAGGAAATTCCACAGGTTGGCAGGATGGTGGCAGAAGTGACATTATACCAAAAACTGTAGATGCGTGTATCAACGCTGCAGACGGATACTTTGTGTTTGACCTATGTCATATAAGAATGTATGACTACTGGGACGCCTTTAAGAATTCTTTTACAGACTATATTAATTCACTAACTAACTAAATTATTATCTAATGAAAAAAGTCTTGTTATTTGTTGCGGCTGCTGTAATAGCCTTTACAGCCTGCCAGAAACCGGAATCAAACAACAACTCCGGTAGTGAGCAGACTCCTGGTGGAGACGATAAACCGTCAGAACCGGATGCTGCCATTACACTTTCTTCAGATGCCATTGTTGACTTGGCCGCTGAATCTTCTATTTCCAAAGTCACCTTCAATGCCACCAAGGCTTGGACTGCAGAGCTTTCCTTCCCTCAGGGAGAGGAAGAAGGTGCGGTTACCATTGACAAAACAAGTGGTGACGCCGGCGATGCAGAGATTAAAGTTGTCTTCCAGGGTCTTCCGGAAGATGCCGATGAAGGCCGTTATGTGGTTCTCATCCTGAAATCCGGGAATGTGAAAGAGAAGGTCCAGTTCTTCCAGGGTAAAGTATTCTGGGCAGAGAACGGTGCATACAGCTATGTTCCCAAGGCCGGAGCTGATGTGAGTATAAGGATATTCACTAATGTTAAGTATGAGTTTACAAAATATGACTCATTTGAAGAGTGGGCTCCCGTTACCATGACTGAAACCAGCCATGTTGTGGATCTTGCATTCAAGGTGGCTGCCAATACCGGATTCGACGCTCGTGAAGCCTATGTGAAATTCGTTACAGATGAACTTGGCACGTACAGGTATTATGTACAGCAGGAAGGAAGTCTCCAGCTTGCCTGGACCCAGAATTTTACATGGTCAATGTTCCCTGAAGGCACACGCGAGTCTATAGCTGATGTCGGCGACTACATCATTATCAATAGTGGGCTTACTTCTCAGTCAACAGGCGGTATGCATGTGTTCAAAAAGGCTGACGGCTCCTATGTGAAGACTCTCGAGGTTCCCTCCTGCACCGGTATAACCAATGATGATGCAGGAAATATCGTTATTTCTGCCGGAGGCACTCCTTATGATTCGAATGACCCGCTGGTGGTATTTGCTTTCACTAAGGCTGCTGCCGCTTCAATTGTTGAAAGTGGTACACTTCCGGATGGCGTCACCCCCATTATCCAGTATGTTAACGGCTTCTATGGCTATGGCCTTGACAACCTCCGTGTTACCGGAGATATTACCGGAGATGCTATTGTGACAATGGTCACTTCCGGTGGTACTGCCGATTTCTATGCTTGCGACTGGGAGATTAAGGGCGGCAAGTACACTGGAGAAGCCGGAACTTATACTCAGTGGATACAGCTTCCCAACAATGTTCCCGGTCCTCAGGATTGGGGCACACCTGGCATCTGGGCATCCAAGGATATTGTTGCAAAGCATGTTTCCGCCGATAAGGACAGCAAGGTGTTCTACAATGGTTATGATTTCTATTATAACCTTCAGCTTGGAACGACCGGTGCTTTTGAAACAGTCCTCACTATTTATGATGATCCGAGTTATGCCGGTAATGAAGGTTATCCTACCCTTGCTACTGCAGAGTGGAACGGTCACAAGTATCTGTCGTTTATCGGCATGCCTTATTTTGCTTGGGCCGACTGGGATGGTGATGAAGTTATAGATGATAATCTTCCCGGTTATCTGTGGCTCCTGAATATAGATGACCCTGCAAATCCTGTTGTAGAGAGCGTTTATGAGTATTACTGCGATTACGAAGCAGAAGGCAACTGGCAGTATGGAGACTCCGCAGATGTTCGCCTTGTGGTTGAAGGAAACGATCTTGTTGCGTATGTTGTTGATGCCGCATCATCACAGTATATGAAAGTGGTTTATCCAAAACAGTAATTTCCTTAGATTACGCATTTTTTCAAGCGCCGGCCCTTTGCGACCGGCGCTTTTTTCATTTTTGCCCCAACCGTCGTTTAACTTTCGGAAAAGGCAGGTGCCATTTTTGAGAAAATGCCCCTTTGAAATATCTGGCAAAACTTATATATTTGCACATATGAAGGAAAAGAGCCATAATTTGAAAGAGCCTGCCGTTTCTTACGGCAGCAAGGTCCGTCTGGGTGAGATTGAGTTTAAACCTATGCCTCGCATGATGGAATCTCTGCGAGAGATGGGTTATATCACTTTTGATGAACTATCTGAAAGGCTTACCAAACGTCTCTGAAATGAAGCTGGATATTATCGGCCTTAATGTTCCTCTTCTTTTTTCCCCGGCCTTCATTCAAGAAGTAGAAACTATTATAGATAAGAATGTAGATACCAATGTTCAATTGGTAGCGTTGTTTATTTCCCGTCTGCTCAAAGGACTTCAGAATCTTGCGAATTCCGATGAAGAAGTGTTAAGAAGTTGGGGACAATTCTCCTATGAGATTGAGGATGTCGGGATAGTATTGGTTTCTCCGCTGTATGACCCTGATACCTCGGAAAGGTCTTACGCTGTGGAATCTATAAAATGGACCTTTGCCTCAGGCAAGTTTTTCATGGAGCTGTTGTGATGAAACGTAGATCATTTCTCAAGGGGGCGGCTCTGGCCGTTGCAGGGGCGGCGGCAGCGCCTGCGCTGCTTGGCTGTGAGCGGAGTTCCTCTCAGACGCCGGACCTAAGCATTTCCCATAAGTTCAATTATGGCCTGGCCGGCACTTTCAAAGTGCTGCAGTTCACTGATACCCACTACATTGCGGGGGACCCCAGGAGTGAAAGGGCCCTCAGGTGCGTTGAGGAAATGATTGCCGCGGAGAAGCCGGACCTTATCATCCATACCGGAGACATAGTCTTCGGCAGGCCGGACATAGAGAGCGCCCTGGAAATATTAAAACCATTGGCCGATAGCGGCATTCCGTGGGCCGTTGCCCTTGGAAACCACGATTCCCAGTTCGGGAGCACCCGTGAGGATATGTTTGCGGCCATCCGAAGCCTCCCGGGATGCGTGAACCTGCCCCCAAAAGACGGGGTCTACGGATGCTCCAATGATGTAATAACCCTGGGACAGGACTGGGCTTTCTATCTCTTTGACTCTATGGACGCCGTGGTGTTGAAAGGGGAGGAGGAGATCCACTGCTACGATTATATCCGCCACAGCCAGATCTCCTGGTACCGCGCCATGAGCGAGAAACTGGGCCATGTTCCGGCACTGGCGTTTTTCCATATTCCGCTCTGCGAGCTGAAGGAAGCCATAGATGCAGGCGTGAAGCCCATTGCCGGAACAAACGGGGAGCCCCCGTGCCCGTCGCGGCTGAATTCCGGCCTGTTTGCCCAGTTCCGTGAAATAGGAGACGTGAAGGCTATCGTCACCGGCCACGACCACGACTGCGACTACGTCCTGGACTACGGCCAGATCCATTTCATCTATGGCCGATTCTCCGGCTCCGATACAATCTACAATCATCTGGGCATTGACGGATACATCCCTTCAGATACACATACGGCACCCGGGACGGTGTCCGGATGCCGTGTGTTCCAGTTCACTGAAGGAAATCCCGGTTTTCGCACCTGGGTGCGCCTGTGCGGCGGTTACGTCCAGCAGCAGTTAGATCTTTAATTTGATTCCGGCCTTTGTGAGCCCCCATGCGCAGGCAATGTATACGCAGGCCATGAGGGCGCATTTTGCTACCCCCACCCAGCCCGTGAGCCAGGGGGCGATGGTGGGATTGACGGCCACCCATAGCGCTATGAAGAGGTAGGGAATCATGTACACGGTAAGCGTTGCCGTTCCTGCGGGAGTGAGGGGCTTCCACCAAGCGGTCCATCCTTTGCGCTCAAGGAAGCGGAGAAGGGTGTAAAGCGCTACGGCAATGGCCATCACAAAGAGGCACCATGGCAGTGTTCCAAGGTTCTTGGATACTATCCAGCCCGTGCGGAAGGCCATCCCCAGAACAAGGAGAACCGCCGCTGCGGCGGCTCCAAGGCCGATTTTTTGGGCCGATGGACGCTCCGCGAGTTTCCAGTCGGCCAGCGTAAGCATCATTCCGCCAAGTCCCATTATAGCGCCGTAGCAGGGGCCAAGCTGGATAGCATCGGCAAGGTCTACAAGGATATTGTTTTCAATGAGGAGACTGCCGTCACGCATCGGAACGGACATAAGATTCACTACGCAGAGCATTGCCCAGATAATGGGGATCACCCACTGCCTTTCACGGCAGAGAAGGTAGGTGAGAGCGCAGAAAAGGTACATCCAGCCAATCTGCCCCAGGATTCCCCACCACAGGCCCTCGAATAGTTCTCCGTCCGGGGTGCGGTAGCAGATTGCCAGCCCTGCAAGGAGGATCCCTCCGGAGAGTTTCAGCCATTTTGCAGGCTTGAAGTCCTTGCGGTACTGATTCCAGGTAAGGAAGAATCCAACCACCATCAGGAGCACCCACAGGGTGCGGTTTCCGGTCATCTCACGGGATTCCTGGTTGCATATGAACGCGCCCATGACAAGGAGGGCGAAGGTGCGGCTTAGAATGTGGCCCAGTGTACTTTCCGTGCTGTATCCCTTTTCCCGGCGGCGCTCCAAGGCGTAGGGGATGGACATTCCCATGGCAAATAGGAACATAGGGAAAACTATGTCGGAAAGACCCATTCCGTCTTCCAGGGTGGCGTAATGCTCCAGCCAGTGGGGGACGTTGAAAACTTTCCAGAATTCGTTCACAAATACCATCAGGGTCATTGTGAGGCCTCTGAAAATGTCAATAGCTAAATTACGTTTCATTGTTCAGGTGTATTTACCCAGGTTTCATTTGCCCAGCCAACGGTGCGGCCGGTGCCCTTGACTTCTCCTTTTATGCCTTTCTCCTGAAGTTCCCGGAACCCAGGATCCGTGGGCTTAAGGTCCAGGAACGGAAGGAGGTAGCAGCCGTGGTCCAGAAGCACCTCCTGGACTTCCCGGGCCGATACTTCGGAGGTGTGCCTCCCGGATTTAACCGCTATTGCGGCCAGGGCCCCTGCGGCCTGTCCAAGGCCGGTCACAACGGGCTGGAGGCGGGTTGCTCCGTTCATCTCCCAGGTGACGGAGATGTTTTTATCGGCCATGAGAAAATCATCCACCTCTACGGGAACAACAACGCCCAGCGGCACGCTGAAGGAAGGGATTTGCCCATACCAAAGATGGGAGAGTTCCTCCCGGCGTGGATTCTGATTATGGTGGTGGTCTACGGGGTAGTCCCCAACGGCAATGGCGCGGGTGTATAGGTCAAAGTCGTAGGGCCTTTTTGCCGCATCCAGGGTCATTGTGTCACGCCCTGCAAAGCGGCGGGATTCCCTGTAATACGGGTAGAAGGGGAAGCCGTCCTCAGTAGGGAAAACGTCGTGGGCAATGCCGATATTCCGGTATCCAAGCTCCGTCTGGATGTAGTAGACGTATCCCAAAGTGCGGTTTTTGGCCTGCCTGTAAACCTCCTCACGTGGCATATTGAGGTAATCCAGGTAAATGTCGTTTCCGCTCTGAGGCCAGTTGAGCATTATATGGCCGTCCGGAAGGGCGCCGTAGGAGAGCATCATCTCCGGGGACCATGTGCTACAGCATTCCCGGTAGAGTTCAGGGTTGTAGTCTTGAGGTTCTTCTATGGTTACATCATGGTCATACTGCTTTACAATGGCAACGTATGTCATATCCTGAAGGGTTACGCGGTCCTGAAGCTCCTCTGCGCCCACTTCAAGGGCGATGTCTCCAAGTTCGGTTCCGTCTATGAGGATACGGGCCTTTACGTGGGAGCCGTCACTGAGGGTGAGGCGCCAGTGGTCTTTGATTCGGGAGATGCCCGGTCGGGGCCGGGCATGACGTATTTCCACGCCGGCTTGAAGGGCCATATTGGCTAAGATATCGGCCCCTATGGCAGGATTGAAAAGGATGTTTGATACCCAGCCGGATTTAAGGGCTTCATACCCGCCATAGCGTACCGCCAGTGAGTCCGTGAATTCTCCGAAGATGCCGCCGCGGAGGCGGTAGTTGCCGTCTATGGCGCTCACTCCGGCGCTTGTGAGCATGCCGCCAAGCCATGGACTCTCCTCAATAACAAGCACGCAGGCGCCGTCACGCGCCGCCTCGATGGCTGCAGCTGTGCCTCCCGTGCCGCCACCCACAACCACCACGTCATACATTGGTGTGCAGGCTACCATGAGGGTAAGTAGTGCCGTGGAGATAAGTCTTTGATACATAAGTCTTTATGCAAATACGTCTGCCGTAAAATAACTAGACGTTTTTACGTAATTCTCTGGTAGTAAGTTATTTTCCTCCACGGCCAATCCGACTCCAATACTCCTCAATCTCTTCCAGGGTCTTTCCTGTGGTGTTAGGTACATGTTTGTACATGATCCAGAGGTAGGGCAGGCACATGAACGCAAAGAGGAAGAAGGTGCCGGCGGGAGTGAGGGTTTCCAGCATCCAGGGGGTGAGCTGGCCAATCAGGTAGGTGCCTATCCAGAGCGCAAATCCGGCTATGGACATGGCAAGACCGCGGACCCGGTTGGGGTACATCTCACTGAGGAGCACAAACACCACCGCGCTGATGGAAATGGCCGTGCAGAACACGTACAGCAGGAAGAAGGTGAGCATAAACCAGGTGGGAAGGCTTGTTGAGGGCAGGAAATAAAGGCCGATCATCAGAAGGCAGAAGATCATTCCGCCAACGCCCCACCATACAAGCTGCTTGCGGCCAACCTTGTCTATTATTGCCAGAGCGATAACTGTTGTGAGCATATTCACAACTCCCACAAGGACCGTGGAGAAGAGGGGATCCTCAAAGCCGGCATCGGCAAAGATCTTGGGGCCGTAATAGAGAACGGCGTTGACGCCCATGAACTGGCCCAGGATGGCAATTGCAGAACCTATGAGGACGGCTTTCAGTATGCCGGGTTCACGAAGGGCCTTCCATTCCTCGCTCTTGTCCTCCCTCTGTCCACGGACCGCCAGCCAGCGCGGGCTTTCCGGGATGAAGAAGATAAGCACCAGGAACAGGATGTCAGGAATAGCCTCAGCGCCAAGCATCGGCCTCCAATAATCGGGCATGGAAGTGCCCTTGAGGATGAGGTAGTTGGCAAGGTATGCCAGCAGAAAGCCTATGGTGATGAAGAGTTGGTACAGGCTCACCATGGTGCCGCGGACTTCTGCGGGGGAGACCTCCGATATATACACCGGCGACACTATCGACACAATGCCGATCCCGAATCCTCCCACGATGCGGAAGATCACAAGCTGCGTGAAATCCTGGCTCACGGCGCATCCTATTGCGGAAATGGAGAAAAGGAGGGCCGATATGAGCATGGTCTTCTTCCTCCCCAGGAAGTCCGACATCATTCCGGCGATGAGTACGCCAAGGATGGAGCCTATTAGGGCACACCCCACATACCAGCCTTCGCCGCCGGTGGTGAGGCCGAACTGCATCTTCACAACCTCTGTTGTGCCGGAGATGACAGCGGTGTCATAACCAAACAGAATGCCTCCAAGAGCCGCTACGATGGCAATGAAGACAGTGCGTGAACTGACTTTGGTTTTCATAGTAGTAGTTTATTCCATTAATTTTTTGTACTTGAAGCGTTTTGGAGCGGCGTCCGGGCCAAGGCGCATCTTGCGGTTTTCCTCGTATTCCTGATAGTTACCCTCAAAGAACACCACATTGCCGTCTCCTTCATATGCCAGGATATGGGTGGCAATGCGGTCCAGGAACCAGCGGTCGTGGCTCACTACAACGGCGCAGCCCGCAAAGTTCTCCAGGCCGTCCTCCAGGGCGCGGATGGTGTTCACGTCTACGTCGTTGGTTGGTTCGTCCAGAAGGAGCACGTTGCCTTCATCCTTGAGGGTGAGGGCAAGGTGGAGGCGGTTTCTTTCACCGCCGGAGAGCACGCCGCACTTTTTCTCTTGGTCGGCGCCTGAGAAATTGAAGCGGGATACCCAGGCACGGGCGTTTACGTCACGGCCGCCCATGCGCACCCATTCGGAGTTGCCGGCAATGGTTTCATACACGGTTTTGTCGGGGTCAATTGAGCGGTGCTGCTGGTCCACGTAGGATATCTTTACGGTGTCTCCAATCTCAATTGTGCCGCTGTCTGGCTTTTCAAGGCCCATTATGAGGCGGAAGAGCGTGGTTTTACCTGCACCGTTAGGGCCGATAACACCCACAATACCTGCCGGAGGGAGTTCAAAGCTCAGGTGCTCGAAGAGGACTTTGTCTCCGTAGGACTTGGAAACGTCCGTGAATTGTATGACCTTATTCCCAAGGTGCGGGCCGTTGGGAATATAGATTTCAAGGTTGTCTTCCTTCTGTTTAGTATCGGCCGATGCCATCTTCTCATAAGCTCCCAGACGGGCCTTCTGCTTTGCCTGACGGGCCTTGGGGGCCATGCGCACCCATTCCAGTTCCCGCTCCAGGGTTTTACGGCGCTTGCTTTCCGCCTTCTCTTCCTGGGCCAGGCGCTTTGTTTTCTGGTCCAGCCAGGAGGAATAGTTGCCCTTCCAGGGAATGCCTTCTCCGCGGTCCAGTTCCAGGATCCAGCCGGCTACGTTGTCCAGGAAGTAGCGGTCGTGGGTGACGGCAATCACCGTGCCTTTGTACTGCTGGAGGTGGGCTTCCAGCCACTGGATGGATTCCGTGTCCAGGTGGTTGGTTGGCTCGTCCAGAAGGAGTACGTCCGGCTCCTGCAGGAGTAATCGGCACAAAGCCACACGGCGGCGTTCACCACCGGAGAGTTCCTTTATCTTCTGGTTTGGCGGCGGGCACTGGAGGGCGTCCATGGCACGCTCCAGCTTGGAATCAATCTCCCATCCGCCCACGGCGTCTATCTTCTCAGTGAGCTCCGCCTGCTGGTCAAAGAGGGCGTACATCACTGTGTCGTCTATCATGTCTCCCAGATGACGGCACACCTCGTTATAGCGGGTGATGAGGTTCATGACATCGGCCACGCCTTCCTCTACAACTTCCAGAACTGTCTTTTCCGGGTCCATCTGCGGCTCCTGCTCCAGGTAGCCAACGGTGTATCCAGGGGCCCATACAACCTCTCCCTTGTAGGATTTCTCCACTCCTGCGATGATCTTGAGGAGGGTGGACTTACCAGACCCGTTAAGGCCGATGATACCTATCTTGGCACCATAGAAAAAACCAAGGTAGATGTCCTTCAGGATGACTTTGTTATTGTGGGGAAGCACCTTGCTCACCCGGTTCATTGAGAAGATAATCTTTTCGTCGGCCATAGGTCTTAGTGTAATTATGCGTAAATATACAAAATAATCCCCAATTATCCTCCACCCCTATTGTAATGCCGATGCGGTGGATCTCTTTTAGTTGATTATCAGCCGTTTACACGGTCCTTTGGGATTGCCGGTAATCCCAAATACCTTCATAACCGCCTGAGAACCAATCGGTTACCCTCCACCAAATTATGATGCCGCGGGCGGCTACAGGTTTGGACACCAATGCTTCCTCTCCGCTTGTGGCGGGCAACGAAGCGCGCAAAAAACGCCAAAAACGTGTAATTCGTTGACCAAATGGGCAATGAAACGCACAAAAACGGCCCAAAACGTGTGAATCATTGCCCAGGAACCGGTAGGAGGTGCCACTTTGTGGGGTGACCTGCGACGTTTTGGGGTGCGATGTGCGACACTTTGGGTTGTGACCTGCGACAGTCGGGGCCATCACCTGCGACACCTACAGCCCCTGGGCCTTGGCTTCGTCCCAGATGGCGTCCATCTGTGCCAGGGTGAGGTCACGGAATGAAAGTCCTTTGCGGAGAGTCTGCTCTTCAAGATAGGTGAAGCGGCGGCGGAATTTCTCAGAGCTGCGGCTGAGGGCTGTTTCTGGGTCTACGCCATAGAGCCTTGCGGCATTGATGACGGCAAAAAGAAGGTCCCCGAACTCCATTTCAAGCTGCTCCTGGGATGCACCGGCGGCGGCATCCGAGACTTCCGCGCACTCTTCCTTCACTTTGTCCCATACGTCCTCCTTCTTTTCCCAGTCAAAGCCACAGCCGCGGGCCTTTTCCTGCATGGAGAGAGCCTTCAGCATGGCTGGCATTGCTTTGGGGATGCCGGCCATGACGCGCTTGTTGCCGCCCTTTTCCTTGGCTTTCACAAGCTCCCAGGTATCGGCAATCTCCTTGGCCGATGTCTCTTTCCCGGCCTCCGGGCCAAAGACGTGGGGATGGCGGAAGACCATTTTGTCGCATACCTTATTGATGCTGTCGGCAATGTCAAAGGCGCCTTCTTCCTGGCCGATACGCGCGTAGAACACCATATGATAAAGGAGGTCTCCAATCTCCTTGGCCGTGCCGGGGCGGTCTCCCTCAAGGATGGTTTCGCTCAGTTCGTACACTTCTTCCTCTGTGAGACGGCGGATTGAGTCGAAGGTCTGTTCCGCGTTCCACGGGCACTTTTCACGGAGGGTGTCCATTATGTCCAATAATCGGCCAAAAGCCTCAACTTTTTCTTGTCTTGAATGCATTTTCAATCTTTTTGCTATGCAAATATACGACAATTTATGCTATCTTTGTTTTCTCATGCCTAATCTCCACTTCATAGAGGCTCAGGAGGCCGTCAAGGCCGTGAGGAGCGGTGACCACATTCACCTCTCCAGCATCGCCAGCGTGCCCCATGTCCTTGTGGAGGCACTCTGTAAGCGCACTGACGTGGAGGATCTCCATTTCCACCATTTCCATACTGAAGGTCCGGCTCCATATGCGGCGGGCGGCGCTTTCTTTGACCAGGGCTTCTTTGTGGGGCCAAATGTCCGTGAAAATGTGGGAGCGGGGCTGGCCGATTACATCCCCGTGAACCTCTTCGAGACCCAGGCCATGTACCGTAATGGGGCGCTTCCATGTGACGTTGCTATGGTGCAGGTGTCTGAGCCTGAGGACGGGATGGTGTCCCTGGGCACATCCGTTGACTGCTCCGTGGCGGCGCTGGAAGTGGCCCGTGAGCGTATCGGCGTAGTGAATCCCAACGTTCCATTTGCCGGGGGAAACCTTATCCCTGTAGAGCGTTTTACTGCGTTGGTCCGCGATAATCGGCCCCTCATTACAAAAACGTACGCCGAACCATCGGCCACGGACCTTGAGATTGGGCGTCACTGTGCGGAACTTATCCCTGACGGGGCTTGCCTTCAGATGGGCATAGGAGCTATGCCAAACGCCATCTGCGCTTGCCTTGGCTCCCATAAGCACCTTGGCCTTCATACGGAGATGTTCTCCGACGGAGCCCTAAGGCTCATCCGCAGCGGTGTCATTGACGGTGCCGCCAAGGCCATAGATACCGGCAAGGTGGTAGCATCATTCCTCCTCGGTTCTGAGGATGTGTACCGCTTCACGGACCACAATCCGGCTGTGCTGATGAAGGACATCGCCTACACCAATGACCCCCGTACCATTGCCCGGAATCCCGGTATGGTATCCATAAATTCGGCCATAGAGATAGACCTCACGGGGCAGGTTTGTGCCGATTCTATAGGCACCCGCATCTATTCCGGCACCGGTGGGCAGCTGGATTTTGTGCGCGGCGCCAAGTACTCCAAGGGCGGCAAGGCCATCATTGCAATGGCATCCCGCACCTTAAAAGGGGTGTCCAAAATTGTGCCTGTCCTCAGGCCCGGTGCCGGGGTTGTAACCCCCAGGGCCGATATCCAGTGGGTGGTTACGGAATGGGGCGCCGTGAATCTTTACGGGAAATCGCTTCAGGAGAGGGCCAAGCTGCTCATCTCTGTTGCGCACCCCTCTGACCGTGAAGCCCTTGAAAAAGCAATGTTTGAAAGATTCCACAGATTATGAATAACCGTAAATCCTTTTTTGCCGGCATCCTGATAGGCCTTGGCGCCTGCGGATACCTTGCCCTGGGAGGGCTTCCCGGAGCCATTATCTTTGCCTTCGGCCTCATTGGTGTGGTCCTTTCCGGCAGCCTCCTCTATACCGGACGCGCTGGCGTGATGCCCCTTAGTGAAACCGGATCGCTTGTCATGATCTGGCTTTTCAATATCCTTGCCTGCGTACTCCTTGGCCTCCTTATGGCATCCCTTGGCGGGGAACCCGTGGAAAGGGCGCAGACCGCCATCGCCGGCCGCCTGGCCCAGGGCCCCTGGAGGAGTTTCCTAAGGGCCGTAGGATGCGGACTTATCATTGACATTGCGGTGTGGATGTATCGCACCACCAAGAACATACTCCCCGTGCTCTTTGGCGTGCCCCTGTTCATCGTGTGCGGATTCTACCACTCAATTGCAGACGTAGTGTACCTTGTGGCCGCCTGGAAATGGAGCCCGGATATCCTGTGGTACTATCCCATCATAGTCCTTGGCAACTACGCCGGCTGCAACGTAAGAAGATTGATATTACCAAAAGAACAATAATTATGGAAAAGAACGTAGACCTTGAAATCTGGTGGTCTTCACTCCCCATCAGTGAGAAAGAACGCATAGCCCGTAAGGGTCTCTCCAAGTCTGGTCAGAAAGAGGACGAGAACCTCATCCTCTATCCCGGCTGCACCCGCTGGTGGCAGGGCCTGGAGGAGAAACGCAAGGAGTCCATCTACGCCCACTGCGTAGCCAAGCACGGAGATGAACTCAAAGAGTGGAAGGAAGGTAACCCCTACGGAGACTAAACCGTCGCAGGTGACGCCTCTGACCGTCGCAGGTGACAAACCAAAGTGTCGCACATCGCACCCAAAAACGTCGAAGGTGACGACCCAAAGTGTCGCAGGTCTGAAAAAAGGTTCGGACCTGCGACGCTTTTTTGCTCCTGTGGCCGATTAGCGTTGCAGGTGACGCCAAAAATGCAGACCTGCAACGTTTCGCCACTGGACCTGCGACATTCCACCACACCACCTGCGACGCGGTGCACACCCTAGCGGTTCCGGGGCAATGATTCACACGTTTTTGGCCGATTTTGTGCGTTTCATTGCCCATTTGGTCAACGAATTACACGTTTTTGGCGTTTTTTGCGCATTTCGTTGCCCGCCACAAGCGGAGAGGAAGCATTGGTATCCAAACCTGTAGCCGACCGCGGCTTCATGAGCGGGAGGGGCCCGGAGCGCGCGCGAAGCGCGGCGAACGGGAGGGACGAAGTGAGCGAAGCGAACGAAGCGAACGAAGGGTTTGGACACCAAAGCTTCCTGGAGCGAGGGTGGCAAACGGCGTAGCCGTCTGGAGGCGCATTGCAATTGCGACAAACGGCGTAGCCGCCCGAAGCATCATAATTTGGTGGAGGTTAACGGGCTGGTTCTCAGGCGGTTATGAAGGTGTTTAGGATTAACGGTAATCCCAAAGAACCGTGTAACAGGCTGATAATCAGTGAAATAAGCTCCACCGCATCGGCATTACGCCAAGGGGGGAGACTAAGCGAAGAAGGAGAAGTGGACGCGGCCGTAATGGCGCTCCTTTGCAAAGTGGGGATGCTCCGTGAATGAGTGCTCGTCTCCGTGTTCCAGGATGAAATAGCATTCAGGGTGCAGGAGATCCAGGGAGAAAATAAGGTCCGGGATGGTCTCAAGGCCATCAAGGGCGTACGGAGGGTCTGCGAAGATTATGTCGAATTTCTCCCGGCAGATGGGGAGGAAATCAAAGACGTTGTCACGGACCATGGTGACATTGGAAAGCCCCAGGCGGGCTGCCTCGGTCTTGATAAACGAGGCGTTCTCACGCGTCATTTCAACGGAATACACGCGCGCGGCTCCGCGGGAAGCGAATTCAAAAGCTATTGACCCGGTGCCGCCAAAGAGGTCCAGAACCTTCAGGTCCTGGAATTCGTATTCATTGTCAAGGATATTGAAAAGCCCCTCCTTTGCAAAATCTGTAGTGGGACGGGCTTTGTAACCTGCGGGAGGAAGGATAACCTTCCCCTTTAATTTTCCGCCGATAATCCTCATAGGCGGGAAACGGACTTGAAATAGCGGTACAGGGACATTTCTGCCTCAGGGGTGAGTGGAGTGCGGAAACAGACCGTGGAAACCTCCGGATTGAGCTGGAGCCTTTTCATGGCCAGGAAGAGGAAGTATTCTGCGGTGGTGAAATCCGGGGCCTCAAAAGTATTTGCAAGGGAGAGGCTCTTGCCCTGGGCTATCACTAGGTGAAGGAAACCGTCGGCCCAGGAAGCCACAATCTTGTTGTACTCTGATAGGCCATCCAGTTCCTTGAGGAGATAATACATCTCAGGAAGCACTTTCACGGGCTGACCGGAGGTGGGCAGGACAGTGTTTGCAAGTACCTTTGAGAGGGATTCCCCAATGGAATTGGAGTATACCAGCACCGATGCCAGGGAAGGCACCTGAACGTATTCCACAATGTCTCCTTGAGAGAGAGCCACAACCTCCTCAAGTGCGGCACGGGCTTCCTCAGGATTGAAGAAAGGCTCCGGGACCAGCGCAACCTTTGGGGTGAGAAGGGAAATGTCCACGGTAGAGTACCTCTGCTGGAACTCACGCGTGGTGAATACTTTCTCACTGCCTATCCAGGGAGAGCCATTAAAAGAATATCCACTCAAGCAGACTTGAATGGATATTCCTGTACTGCCGCCAGTACTGCTATTCCCAGTTACCGGCATTGTTGTTAGGAGCGGTTATGCTGCCAACCTGAAGACCCTCATACTTGTTCTGGTCCTTGCGGTCTGCGTCAAGGTTGATGCGGAGCTGGTTGTCAAGGCCTTTGCAAAGAGCCCTGTAAGGCATACGGGCCTCAAAGAGGGGAACCTGGACACCGGATACGGTTTTGATTGCAGATTCCATTTCAACTTCCTGACCGCCTGAGAACGGGATATATTTGAGGGAGTCTATGCAGAAATCCGGACGGTTGTGGAAGAGGGTGTCCTTCACGGGGATAGCGGTAACGGTGGAGAACACAACCTTCTGGCCGTTGTTGTAGGCTTCCTGGAGCTTTGCGGTGAGCTCTGCGGGTTTGAGCCTGCGGTTTGCCTTCTTGATGGCCTCAGTGTTTGCAACTGCAATGGAGTCATCGTTGGAGCCGATCTGCATGATGATGTTCATCTTGCCTTCTTCATAGAAGAGCTTGAGGGAGTCTACGGTGGGGCTGAAGCGGCCGTTTTCACTCTTGAAAGCTACCTGAAGGGTACGGATATCCTTGAGGCGCTGGATGGCTACCTGGGAACGTGCTGCAACCTCATTGTTGAATTTTACGGGCTTCTGGATGCTCTTTACGGTGAGCCAGACAAGAAGTACGATGATGGCTGCAAGAACAACCTCGAGGGCAATTTTAAGGGATTTGTTCATTATTTTAGTGTTTTACAATTATCAAAACTTCTCGCAAAGTTAAAAAAAAGGTTTCTCAAAAGCAATAATCTTTTGTAAATTTGCCGATGCAAACCGCAAGCGTATGATTGGCTGTATAGGTCAGGAGAAAATAGACGGCTTCAGGAAACTGCTGGGGAGCGCCCGTAAGGTGGCCCTGGCAGGTCACGTTCATCCTGACGGAGACGCAATAGGATGCGTCACCGCCCTTGCCCTGTACCTTCAAAGGGAGCTTGGGAAGGAAGTTGTATGCATGTTCCCTGACGCCCTTCCCGAAAGCCTTAATTTTGCAAAAAATCCTTCCCTTAAGTATCTGTGGGGTAGAACTGAGGATGCAGACCTTCTTATCCTCATGGACTGCAACGCCTTCTCCCGCACGGATGTCCTTGGAGATTCCCTTGCGGCTTCCGCGGCTTCCAAGGTGCTCATAGACCACCATCTCAATCCGGATGGGAACAGCTTCAACCTGGTGTTCTCCACCCCAGACATATCATCGGCCTCAGAACTCACTTTCTGGATCCTGAAGGCCCTGGGATGGGATCTGAAGGACCGTGAGATAGGTGAGGCCCTCCTTACCGGAATGACAACGGATACCAACAACTTTGCCAATTCCGTATTTCCCACTACGTTCGCCATGGCATCGGAACTGATTGCCTCCGGCGTGGACAGGGACGCCATCCTCCAGAAGATTTACTTCAGCTACAGGGAAAACAGGGTACGCCTCATGGGCTATATGCAGAATGAAGGCCTTACTATCCTTCCCGGAGGCGCCTGCTATATGATACTCACCAAAGAGATCCAGAAGCGTTTTGACCTGAGGGAAGGGGAGAGCGAAGGCCTTGTGAACGTCCCGCTCTCAATCAAGGAAGTGAGGCTGTCGCTCCTTCTGAAGGAGTATGAAGACCACTTCCGGGTTTCCCTCCGTTCAAAGAGGGGAACAAGCGCCCAGCAGTGTGCCGTGAAATTTTTTAACGGAGGAGGCCATGAGAATGCGGCCGGAGGCCGGCTGTATCCGGCAAAGGACCTTGGTGGGAAAAGCCTTGAGGAATATGTGAAAAAAGCACTTCTGGAGTCATTGTAATGAAGATTAAGGTACTCATACTGACGGCATTGTTTCTTGTTGGCTGGGGCTGCACAAAGCAGTCCCTCAAGGCTACCTATGACAAACAGGCGGGATATATAGACTCCTTTGTCCAGGCCCAGATGAAGGCCGATCCAGAGGCTACGCTGGTGAGGAACGAAGGTGCATGGCGCCTCACCCTCCAGGACCACAAGGATCCCGGTGACTCACTCCTTGCAGGCGGTCAGGTCATCCTTGAATATGCCAGCTACACCCTCACGGGGGCTACGATATCGGCCTCAAACCTCATTGAGACCAACGTTCAGGAGGTGGCCACAGCCGCAAACTGGGAACTGTCCGATTCTACCATTTTCCAGCCGGTCACCCTTACCCTTGACAAAACCCTTGTGGACGGCCTCAGGATGGGCCTTCACGGCGTCCAGCCCGGGGATGAGGCATATATCCTTTTCACTGGAGAATTTGCCTATGGCAACAAGGAAAACGGCACGATTCCTGCAAAATCGGCCCTGGTCTATCATGTTTGGATTGAAAGTATTAAGAATGAATAAAGTTTTGACAGTTATGGCTTCCCTGGCGGTGACAGCCCTTTTTGCCGGCTGCGCCCAGGAGAATACCACATCTACAGGAGAACAGGCTCAGGAGTATCTGGAGCTTGTCATGAGCACGGAATATCCAGGCCTCCAGCCTGACAAATGGGGCATTTACATCCTCTCCGACACCCCCGGAACGGGTATGGAATGGTCGGCAGACGCCGCCTTCAGCAAACTCAGCAGCACCATCCGCTCCATTGACGGCACTATACTGTCTTCCACGGAGGCCGATATATCCAAGCAGCTGGACGAGAATTCCTACAAGTCCTACAACTATTACGGCCCAAGGTATCAGAACACCTCCGAGGGCACTGGCTATGCCGGCCTGGAGTATCTTCTGGAAGGCATGAGGGTAGGGGGCAGCCGCACGGCCGTCATCCCGGCCTGGCTTCTGACAACCAGCCGGTTCAACACAAAGAAGGAGTACCTTGACGCATGTTCAAGCTCACTGCACATGATCTATGAAATCACCTTTGAGGGCCAGTGCCAGGACATCAATGGAGAGGAGATAAAGGAACTCCGCGCATATGTTACCGCCCACTTCGGGGAGTCTGAGAAGAGCTACATCTACAAGAGTGGCCAGTCTGAAGGGACCTTCTACTTTGTTTCTGACACATCGGCATTCAAGCCGGAAGACAAGAGGGCCGATGACGCCACCCTGGAACTGACTTATACCGGCCGCCGCCTGGACGGTCAGGCCTTCGATACCAACGATGAAGCCGTAGCCCTCAGGGAAGGGCTCTTCGTAACGGAAAAATCCTACGAAACATACAGCATAAAGTTCTCTTCTACGTATTCATCCATCAGTATGGACGGCAGTTCATCCCTGGTAGACGGCTTCAAGGCGGGCCTTCACAAGATGCACTGGGCAGGCCAGAAGGCCACCGTACTGTTTGTGTCAGACCTTGGATACGGGTCTTCCGGCAGCGGAAACCGCATCCCTCCGTATGCTCCCCTGATCTTTGAACTGGAGCTTTCCAAGTAATGGGATCAAGCGCTCCTACAGAACTGGGCACTAAGCCCGTGGGTGCCCTCCTGAGGCAATATGCCGTCCCCGGCATCATTGCCATGACGGCGTCCTCCCTGTATAATATGGTGGACAGCATCTATATCGGCCATATCCCCGATGTAGGTTCGCTTTCCATGTCCGGACTCGCGGTGACCTTCCCCCTCATGAACATTTCCACGGCGTTCGGCACCCTTGTGGGCGTTGGCGCCGCCACCATGATTTCCGTCCTCCTGGGCCAGAAAAACTACAGGAGCGCTACCAAGGTCCTCTGCAACGACATAACCCTCAATATCATAACGGGCATAATCTTCACGTTTGTGTCCCTGATGTGGATGGATCCCATCCTGAGGTTCTTCGGGGCCTCTGACGCCACCCTGCCGTTTGCAAGGGATTACATGACCATCATAGCCATTGGAAATGCCGTGACGCATCTCTACTTTGGCCTGAACGCCATAGTGCGTTCTTCCGGCAATCCCAAACTGGCTATGGGACTTACACTCTTTACGGTTACCTCAAACGCCATCCTGGACCCCATATTCATATATACCCTGGGGCTTGGCATCAAGGGCGCTGCCATAGCCACCGTCCTTTGCCAGACAATGGCCCTTGGCTATACCCTGTGGTACTTCATGGATCAGAAACGCTTCCTGCACCTGCCGCGTTCACTGAAGATTTTCCAGGTAGACTGGAGGATTGCCGGGGAGTCCTTGTCAATCGGCATGGGGCCCTTCCTTATGAACCTTGCAAGCTGCATCGTGGTGCTTTTCATCAACCAGCAGCTTGTTACATGGGGCGGAGACCTTGCCCTTGGCGCATACGGAATTGTGAACCGTATCACCTTCCTGTTCATAATGGTGGTCATGGGGTTCAACCAGGGGATGCAGCCAATTGCAGGGTACAATTACGGCGCAAGGCAGTACTCGCGTGTCCGTGAGGTGTACATCAAAACGGCCATGTGGGGGACAATAGTGACCACCGTGGGCTTCATTGTGTCGGAATTCCTTCCGGATGCCGCAGTGAGCATCTTTACCAATGATCCCATTCTGGAGGAGAAGGCCGCTACAGGCCTCAGGATGATGAATCCCGTATTCCCCATAGTGGGTTTCCAGATGGTCACAACAAACCTTTTCCAGTGCCTTGGAATGGTGAAAAAATCCATTTTCCTGTCCCTTTCCAGGCAGCTGCTCTTCCTTCTTCCATGCATCTACATCCTTCCTCCAATCCTGGAATCGGAGGCCGGAGTATGGTACAGCTTCCCCATCTCCGACACTGTATCGGCCATAATTACGGCCATCCTTGCGTGGAATCTCATAGTGAAATTAGGTAAACTTAAGGACGGAGATGACCCGTCAATACTTGGAAGTCAGTTATGAAAACCATCATCAATGTAGGCCGGTCTTTCGGCAGTGGCGGCGGTTATGTGGGCCAGGCGGTTGCCGGGAAACTTGGCATCCCATTCTATGACAACGAGTTAATCTCCAAGGCCGCCCAGGAAAGCGGCTATTCCCCATCCCTGTTTGAAGGAGGGGAGAAGAAGAGGAGTATCTTCTCCGTGTCCAGTTTCTTCGCATCCGGCCGCATGAGTTACCTGGACAACACCTACATGAACGACGACGTCCTGTTCAAGGCCCAGAGCGAGGTAATCCGCGCCATTGCGGAGAAAGGGGATGCCGTAATCATCGGCCGGTGCGCGGACTATATTCTCAGGGACCTTCCCTGCCTGAACGTATTTGTGACGGGGCCCGAGGAGTACCGCATTTCCCGCATCGTGGAGAGCGAAGGAATCACTCCTGATGAAGCGGAAAAACTTATCCGGAAGAAGGACCACATCAGGGAAGCCTATTATAATTACTATACCCTGGGCTCCTGGGGAAGTGCCTCAAACTATCATCTTTCCATTGACAGTTCTGTCCTTGGAATAGAGGGGACGGCCGATTACATCATTGAATTTGGCAGGAAGGCCGGCCTGGTGAAGTGAGCGCCAGGTGGCCCATACTCCTGATGATACTTCCGCTGCTTCTTTTCTGCGGCGGACGCAAGCCTGCACCCGCCCCGGCGGAACTTCCGGACTGGAACCACACCATAGAGAATTCTCAGTCGGAGCTTCCAAAGATGGACGCCGTGGTGGACAGCTTCATGCGTTTCTGGGCCCTCAAGGGCGTCTCCATCGCCGTTACCCGCCACGATTCCCTCATCTATGCCAGAGGCTACGGAAAGGCCGATCCCTCCACCCCCATGACCCCCGGCACCATAATGAGGCTGGCGTCCGTGTCAAAACTTCTTACGGCAATAGGCGTGATGCGGCTTCAGGAAGAGGGAAAACTGTATCTTGACACACCTGTTTTCGGCCCTTACGGTATCCTGAATGAGTATGACGGCTCAATAAGGGACGACAATTATTACCTCATGACCGTTGAGCATCTCCTGAGGCATCAGGGCGGTTTCCACTACCGTGGGGCCGATGTAATGTTCACCGGATATCACCCGGACCAGGAAGAATTTTTGCGGTCAGAGCTCCGCCGCCCCCTTGCCTTTACTCCCGGTACCTGGCAGCAGTACTCAAACTTTGGGTATTTCCTGCTGTCGCTGGTGATAGAAAAGGTCTCCGGGATGCCGTATGAGGAGTTTATGCAGAAGGAGGTCTTTGAGCCCTGCGGATGCCGCGGCTTCAGGATTGCGGGTAATTACCTCAAGGACAGGCTCCCAGGGGAGAGTATGTATTTCATGCAGCCAGATTCCGAGCCAGTCACCTCCTTTGACGGCAAGTATGCGGGCGTTGAGAAATGCTACGGCGGCAACGATATCACGTCCCTTATGGGCGCCGGCGCCTGGGTGGGTTCTGCCGTGGAACTTGCCCGCGTGGTATCCTCCATCAACGGCCTGGAAGGCATTGAGGATATTCTCAGTGCCGATTCCATCCGGAAAATGACCACCTGGTACGACGAAAATACCTTCTCCCTTGGCTGGGTGGACACCAAGGACGGGGAGTGGACCCGCACCGGGTCTTTCTCCGGGACATCTGCTATAGTGAAAGTGTTCCCGGACGGGGAGAGCTGGGTGCTCATCTCCAATACATCGGCCTGGAGGGGCTCCAAATTCAGCCGCAACACCTCCTATCTCATAAAGAATCTCCGGCGGCGTTTTTCCGCCTCTCTCCCGCAAAGGGATTTATTCTCTGAATAATTTTTGCTATATTAGCGGAAATAATTCAGAATCTCTATGCTAGACACCCAGCGCGGGCTTTATGTAGCCCATTCCTCCAATGGCCCTATCTCTCTCCAGGGCAAGATGGCATGCCGTCACGGACTCATCGCCGGAGCCACCGGCACCGGTAAAACCGTCACCCTCCAGGTAATCGCAGAAACCTTCTGTCAGGCGGGCGTACCCTGCTTCATGGCCGATATGAAAGGAGACCTCAGCGGCATCTCCCAGGCCGGAAAACTCTCCGGTTTCATTGAGAAGAGGCTGCCGGAGTTCGGCATAGAGAATCCGCAGTTCCAGAGCTGCCCGGTGCGCTTCTTTGACGTTTACGGAGAGCAGGGCCACCCCATGCGTTCCACCATTTCCCGTATGGGACCGGACATGCTGGGCCGCCTCATGGACCTCAACGAGACCCAGACCGGCGTCCTCAATATTGTCTTCAAGATTGCCGATGACAACGGGCTTCTCCTCATAGACCTCAAGGACCTCCGCGCCATGCTCAACTTCGTGGGGCAGAATGCCGCAGAGTACACCACAAAGTACGGTAATGTTACATCGGCCTCAGTTGGAGCCATCCAGAGGGCCCTCCTTGCCCTTGAGAACCAGGGCGCGGATAAGTTCTTCGGAGAGCCTGACTTTGACATCTATGACCTCCTTCAGTGCGAGGCCGGAAAGGGCATTATGAACGTCCTTGCCGCAGATAAGCTCATGCTTCAGCCAAAGCTCTACTCCACCTTCCTCCTGTGGCTTCTCTCAGAGCTTTACGCCACCCTACCGGAGGTTGGAGAGATGGACCTTCCAAAGCTCGTGTTCTTCTTTGACGAGGCCCACATGCTCTTTGAAGGCACTTCCAAGGCCCTTACGGACAAGATCGAGCAGGTTATCCGCCTCATCCGTTCCAAGGGCGTAGGCATCTACTTCATCACCCAGAGCCCCACGGATATCCCGTCAAATATCCTTGGCCAGCTTGGAAACCGCGTGCAGCATGCCCTCCGCGCATACAGCCCTCAGGACCAGAAGGCCGTCAAGGTTGCGGCCGATACCTTCCGCCCCAACCCCGCCTTCAAAACCTATGACACGCTCCTTGAGCTTGGTACCGGCGAAGCCCTTGTGTCCTTCCTGGATGAAAAGGGCACCCCTGCCATAGTGGAGCGCGCAAAGATCCTCTTCCCCCTGAGTCAGATTGGCGCCATAACCCCGGAGCAGCGTACGGAACTCATCAACCGCAGCCGTCTGTATGGCCGCTATGACCATCCCATAGACCGTGAGAGTGCCTATGAGATAATCACCGCTGCCACTGAGGAGGCAGAGCGTCAGAAGGCAGAGATTGAGGCTGCCGCAGAAGCTGAGAAACAGGCCGCCATCCAGGCCAAGGAAGATGCCCGTGCCGCCAAGGAAGCAGAAAAGGAGGCAAAGGAAAAAGCCAAGAAGGCTAAGAACAGCATTGCCTCAAAGGTTCTTAAATCAGTTCTCACTGCGGTTACCGGCGTTGCCGCCGCCGCTGCCGCAGATGCCGTAACCTCAAAGGTAACCGGCACCAAGAATAAGAGCACCACCTCCACCGGCAAGAAGATGGTGTCAAAGGCCACCAAGAGCGCCACTTCCACCATCACAAGGGAACTCACCCGCTCAATCCTGGGGAATCTTATAAAGTAGGGCTGGCTGCCAATACGCTGATTTACAGCTACTTGCCACTTCTCGGGTGCACCTGTAGGTGCACCCGACTTTTATTATCCTGCTTATAATCAGATACTTATGCGCCAGCGTTGAAATGTCGTGCATTTTTATTATCTTTGCAGGCTAAAACACAATTGCTATGGCAGAGAACACGCTGTTGGAGAAGGTCCTGAGCCTTCAGGATAAATACAAGAAGCTGGAAGAACAGCTGGCAAGCCCTGAGGTCATTGCCGACATGAAGAAGTTCGTCCAGCTGAACAAGGACTACAAGGAACTGCAGCCCATCATTGCTGCCGGCCTGGAATACAAGAGACTGGTGGATGAGCTTGCGCAGGCCAAGGACATCCTCATGAACGAGAAAGACGAGGACCTCAAGGAGATGGCCCGTGAGGAAGTGGCAGATATTGAGCCCAAACTCCCGGAGATGGAGCAGCAGATAAAGCTTCTCCTCATTCCCGCAGATCCTGACGACAGCAAGAACGCCATGGTGGAAATCCGCGGCGGCACCGGTGGCGACGAAGCCGCCATCTTTGCCGGAGACCTCTTCCGTATGTATCAGCATTACGCAGAGAGCCGCGGCTGGAAGCTGGAGGTCACAGACCAGGCTCCCGGCACCTCCGGCGGCTACAAGCAGATTGTGTTCAAGCTCTCCAGCAGCCAGGACGGCGTTTACGGCATCATGAAATATGAGTCCGGCGTGCACCGCGTCCAGCGCGTTCCCCAGACTGAAACCCAGGGCCGTATCCAGACATCGGCCGCATCTGTAGCCGTGTTCCCTGAGGCCGGCGAGTTTGACGTAGAACTCAATCCGGCCGATATCCGCAAGGACCTCTTCTGCGCATCCGGTCCCGGCGGCCAGGGTGTCAACACCACCTATAGCGCCGTGCGCCTTACCCACATCCCTTCAGGAATCGTGGTCCAGTGCCAGGAGGAGCGTTCACAGCTCAAGAACCTTGACAGGGCAATGGAGGAACTCCGTACCCGTCTTTACAATATGGAGCACCAGAAGTATCTTGACGGCATTGCCGCAAAGAGAAAGACCATGGTGAGCACCGGTGACCGTAGCGCCAAGATCCGCACCTACAACTACCCCCAGGGCCGTGTGACGGACCACCGCATAGGCTGGAGCATGTACAATCTTCCCGTCTTCATGGACGGAGACATCCAGGAGTGCATAGACCAGCTCCAGATAGCAGAGAACGCAGAACGTCTTAAAGAAGCCGGGGAGGAATAAGCCATGGCACGTAAAAGAGAAGAACTCCAGGCCCTTGGCCGCCATACCACTTACAGCCAGACCTATGCTCCGGAGGTCCTTGAGACCTTCGAGAACGTGCACAAGGACAATGACTACTGGGTGCGTTTCAACTGTCCTGAATTCACCACACTCTGCCCCATCACAGGCCAGCCGGATTTTGCAGAGATCCGCATCAGTTATGTCCCTGACGTGAAGATGGTGGAGTCTAAGTCCCTCAAACTCTATCTTTTCAGTTTCCGCTCAAACGGAGATTTCCATGAGGACTGCGTGAACACAATTATGAAGGACCTCATCAAACTGATGGATCCAAAGTACATTGAAGTCACCGGATTCTTCACCCCCCGCGGAGGCATTTCCATCTACCCTTACGCCAACTACGGCCGTCCCGGCACAAAGTGGGAGCAACTGGCCTGGGAAAGGCTCAGCCGTCACGAATAATCAGTCTTTTGGAACGGCGGCAAGGGTGATGCGAGCTTGAGCGCATCGGCGGCCGCCAGAAGAAAGAGAAGCGTCACAGACGTAGAGCCCGCCCTTGGATTCCAGGAGGCGGGCCGATATTTCACAGAGGTCTCCGGGACGCACCGTGCCGCGGAATTTCACTGCATCAAGGCCGCGGTACATTACAAGGTTATCCTTGAACACTTCCACAAACAGCTGGCTGCAGGCCTGGGCCATTATTTCACAGAGGATTACACCCGGAACAATGGGGTTTCCGGGGAAGTGGCCGTCACAGTAGAATGGGTTATCAGGGATGCGGTACGTGGCATGGCAAACGCCGTCTGCATCCAGTGACATGGTGTCCAGAAGAAGCATCGGCCCCCGGTGGGGGAGCACCTCCATTATGCCGTCCCTATCCATTGTAAGGCCTGAAGGCTACGCAGGCGTTGTGACCTCCGAAGCCGAAGGAATTGGAAAGACCCAGGGTGAGGGGAGTCCTGACTGCCACGTTGGGGGTGTAGTCAAGGTCACATTCGGGATCCGGGGTGTCCAGGTTAATGGTGGGAGGGCAGATGCCGTCACGCAGGGCCAGGAGCGTTGCAATGGCCTCTGCAGCGCCGGCAGCGCCAAACATATGGCCGGTCATGGATTTGGTGGAGGAGATGTGGGCCTTGTAGGCAAAGTCTCCAAGGGCCACCTTGCATGCCATGGTCTCAGCTATGTCGTTGAGGTGGGTACCTGTGCCGTGGGCGTTGATATAGAGGTTGTCCTTTGCAGGATCAAAGCCTGCTTCATGGAGGGCGTCGCAGATGGAACGGGCCTGGGTGCTGGCATCCGGGCGGGGAGCCGTGGCATGGTATGCGTCGCATGTGTTGCCGTACCCCACAATCTCACCGTAAATGGTGGCACCCCTTTCAAGGGCGTGCTCCAGGGACTCAAGGATAAGTACGGCGGCGCCGTCTCCCATCACGAAGCCCTGCCTGTTGGCGTTGAAGGGGAGGGATGAGTACTTGGGGTCAGTGGCGCGGGTAAGGGCTTTGGCGTTGTAGAAGCCTGCTACACCAAGCGGGATTGAGGCGTGCTCAGAGCCGCCGGCGATGATTGCATCGGCATAACCGTGACGGACTGCCCTGAAGGCCTCTCCGATGCAGTGGGAAGAGGTGGCGCAGGCGGTGACAATGTCCAGGCAGGGGCCCTTCGCCTGATGCTTGATGGCAATATGGCCGGCCGCTATGTTGGAAATCATGGTGGCTATGAAAAGGGGAGATATCCACTTTCCCGTGGGGTCCTCGATCATCTTTGCGGTTTCGCGGTACTGCACGTCAAAGCCGCCGATACCGGAACCCACATATACGCCCAAGCGGTAGGGGTCTATGTTTATATCGGCCTCAAGACCGGACTGCTTCATGGCCTGCCAGGCGGCCGCCATAGCATAAAGGGTGAAGTTGTCCTGCTTGCGGATGAAGGGCTTGTCCATGCCGTACTGCTCCGCGTCAAAGTCTTTCACCTTGCCGGCGAAGGTAACGGGCATGTCCTTGAATTCCTCCACGTAATCAATGCCGCATACTCCGTCAATGAGGTTTTTCCAGAATGTGTCCACATCCTTTCCCACGGAGGAAATAACCCCCATACCTGTCACTACTACTCTTCTATCCATATATTGAAGTTTTTTCTTTCATAATTCTCTCTGCGCCCTCAACTATGTCAAGGACAATTTCGCGGGCCGATTCTTCCTTCCTGCACATCCCCGCCACTTCTCCGGCAAGGAAGCTGCCGCCGGCAAGGTCTCCGTCAAAGACGGCCTTCCGGAGGGAACCGGTGCCGAAGGCTCGGATTTCATCGGCCGATACTGAAGGGTCTCCCTCCATTTTTGCAAACTGCTTGGAAAATGGCGTCTTAAGGCCCCTCACGGCATCCTGGAGGCTGCGTCCGGTTACCATTGTGCCTATGTCCGATGCCTTCACAAGCCTTTCCTTGTAGACCGGGTGGATACGGCATTCACGGGCCATCAGGAAGCGGGTTCCAAGCTGCACGCCGCATGCTCCCAGCATGAAAGCCGCTGCTGCCCCACGGCCGTCGAAAAGGCCTCCGGCTGCAATCACGGGGATGTTTACGGCATCCACAACCTGAGGTACAAGGGCCATGGTATGGATCTCCCCTATGTGGCCGCCGGACTCTGCGCCCTCTGCAACAACTGCGGTTGCACCCAGCTCCTGCATCTTGAGGGCATATGCCACAGATGCCACTACGGGTATCACCTTGATGCCGGCCTCCTTCCACATGTCCATGTACTTTGCAGGGGTCCCTGCGCCGGTGGTGACTATCTTAACGCCCTCTTCCACAACAAGGGAAGCGATCTCAGCGGCATCCGGGGCAGCAAGCATGATATTCACTCCAAAGGGCTTGTCCGTGAGCGTACGTGCCTTGCGGATTTCCTTACGCACAGCCTCCTTTCCATAATTCACAGCCGATATGAGCCCCAGACCGCCGGCCTCTGACACGGCTGCGGCAAGGGATGCATCGGCAATCCAGGCCATCCCGCCCTGAAAGACGGGGTAGCGGATGCCTAATATGTCGCAAATTACGGATTTTAGCATCCTGCAAATATACTACTTTTTCTTTGAATGGCGGCGCCTGTCACGTATGCGCATGGCACTTTCCACCATAAGCTGGTCCTGGAAGCAGCTGCGCGCCGCCAGGATATTGCATATGAAGATGATGAGGGGAAAGATTACGGTCCAGCTGAAAACCGGCCCTTCCCAGGTGAAATACATCCACGCCAGCCATCCCTGCATGCCCAGCGCCACAATTGCACCAAGGGTTGAGAGCCTCATCTGGAGGATGAGGGACTTGAAACTCACAAGGGCAAGGCCCACCATGCCGGAAAGAATGCCAAGGAGTATCCCGAAGTAGGGTTTCTGAATCTGCCAGTATGAGGTGGAAACCATCCCGTCAGGATCTGCCACATGATAAGCTGTCCCAAAACACAGGGCAAGCACCAGGCCGAAAGAGATGGCCAGATAAAGCGTTTGAAGTCTTTGCCACATATCAGATGAGCTATTTAATGACGGCAAGGCCCTCAACGTGCTTTTCTATATTGGGGCACTGGAGGCCGCTGGCATCTATATTGGCAGTGCCGGAGACGGAGAGTTTGGCATAATCTGCAGTCCCTGTTACAGTGCCGCGTCCGGCACCCTTCAGGTCAATCTCAAGTTTCTCTACCTGTATGTTGTTTAAGTCAAATTCTCCTGCGCCGTTGATGTTGAGGTCAAGGGTGGGGACTGCAATTCCGTTAAAGTCCAGTTTCCCGGCGCCGTCAATCTCTATTTCAAGTTCCTCTTCCGACCTGTAGCCACCGGGAAGATGAATCTCAGCGGCGCCCTCAATATTTATGGTTCTGATGAACGGAGTCTGGACAAGGACCTTGTACAGGTTGGCACTTATATTCACGTGATCTTTAGTGGCGATGACAAGATCTCTGCCTTTTAACTGGTAGTCCAGATAGTCGAAGACTTCCTGGTTGGCGGAGACCGTCACGTTGAATTCATCGGCCCTTATGAAGTCTATATGGGCAGCGCCTTCTACGGTGATGCCGGTAAACCCGGAAAAGTCCAGAGCCTTCTCAACTACATCTCCGCCGCATTTTACGGTTTTTCCGCCTCTTACGATGCTCACGCATGAACTCAGGATCATGGCCAGTGAAAGGATGATTGCTATCTTTTTCATATGAAAGTCATTTTCAGTCACGCAAAGATATGAAAAAATATCGTACCTTCGCAGACAGGCATTTACATATTTTTATGGATACTTCAAAAAGAGAAATATGGATTGACTGGATGAGGGTGGCGGCCTGTTTTATGGTTATGCTTACACACAGCTGTGAGCCTTTCTATCTTGGTGGGGAGGGCTCCCTTGTCCTGAGTGAGGCCGATGCCTTCTGGGTTGCTGTCCTTAACACCCTGCCGCGCTCTGCCGTGGCCCTGTTTGTTGTAGCATCCAGCTATCTTCAGTTTCCCTTGCATTATTCAACAGGTGAATTCTTCAGGAAAAGGGCCGTGAGGATACTGGTCCCGTTCCTTATCTGGACCGTCGTCTACGCCCTTGTATGGGGAGAACCCGTACAGAATTTCAAGGACCTCCTTCTCAACTTCAATTATGCGGCCGGGCACCTGTGGTTTGTGTATATGATTGTGGGGCTGTACCTTGTTATGCCAATGCTTTCCCCCTGGGCGGAGAAAGTGGGAAGGAAGGAACTCCAGGTGTATCTTTGCATTTGGCTCTTCACCACGCTTATCCCGTTCATCCGTCAGTGGGCAGGAGGCCCGGCGCCGGTTATTTACGGCCCTTCAGGCATTCCCAATCCGGCCAAGTTCCCGCTGTGGGGAGAGGCCAGCTGGAACACATACGGGCTGTTCTATTACATGAGCGGCTTCATCGGCTATCTTCTCCTTGGCCTGTACTTCCGCAAATTTGTCCCGGAACTTTCCTGGAAAAAGACCCTCGCCATTGCCCTTCCGCTGTTTGCGGGCGGTTTTGCCATAGGCTCCGTGGGCTTTTTCCGCAGCGTCATGGCAGACTCCGGCGGCATCTTCCCCTTCGAGGGCCCCGTAGGCCTTGCCGCCCTCTGGGAAATCCCCTGGATGAACGACGGCCTTGCCGTTGCCCTAATGACCATCGCCTGGATCCTTCTTTTCCGTAAGATCAAGGCCCGTAATCCCTTCTACCGCAAGGTTCTTGTTCCGGTATCCGATGCCGGTTACGGGATGTACCTTTGCCACCTTCTCCTACTCGGGGCTGTATCGGCCTGGATAAGAGGTATGGCGTTGCCAACGCCCGTACAGATCCTTGCCACCACGGTAATCTCCTTTGCGGGCGTTGCGATATTCTCAGTCCTTGTCCGCCGCATTCCCAAGGTGGGACGACTCATTATTGGCTGATTCTATGATTCACGTAATGGGCATCATCAACCTTACGCCGGACTCGTTCTATGCGGGGAGCCGGACAGCGGCGTGCGACTTCATGCCCAAAGTGCGTCAGATGCTCTCTGACGGGGCCGATGTAATAGACATCGGCGCCTGTAGCACCCGTCCTGGCGCCCCTCGGCCCTCCATTGAAGAGGAATGGGCCCGCCTGGAGCCGGCGCTTTTGGAGATGGCACGGAACACCCCTCCGGGGGACTCCGGTCGCTTCGCTCCCTCCGGCCCCTCCCACTGCCATAAATGCCGGATTGGAAGCAAGCTTCCATCCGTCCCTTCTGTCAGCGGGCCCCTCCCCCTACACTTGTCCGGGGGTGGACAAGCCCCCGGAGGGGTGTCCCGCGCCATCTCCATCGACACTTATCGGCCTGAAATAGTCAGGAGGGCTTATGAGATTGTTGGGCCGTTTATTGTGAACGACGTTGGCGGCGGAGAGGAGGATATGCTCAGGACCGTTGGAGAACTGGGCCTTCCGTACATTGCCATGCACGGCAGGAAGCCGCAGGGAGACGTGATTGAAGATATCCTGGACTTCTTCAGGGGCTTTGCCGTGAGGGCGGAAGCCAACGGTGTGAAGGAGTGGATCCTTGATCCAGGGTTTGGTTTTGGAAAAGACATCGATCAGAATTACGAAGTTCTGAACCGGCTTGATGAACTGAAAAAGGCCGGAAGGGATATCCTGGTGGGTATTTCCAGGAAGAGTATGATATACAAAAAATTAGGCATCACCCCGGAAGAGGCGATGCCTGAAACTCTGGCTCTGGAAAGGATTGCCCTTGAGAAGGGAACAACATGGCTGAGGGTTCACGACGTTCCGGAAACCGTACAGATGGTGCGGGACTATTCCACTATGTATACGTCGTCTCCCGGGGCGGCAAAGTGATAGGTTTCCCTGGCAAATGATTCCAGTGAGTCCTTATTCTCCGTAAGGGCCTTGTACTCTGCGTCCATGGCCTTGATCTCCTCCTTGATACGGGCCATTTCCTTTTCCTGGCTCTTGACCTCCATAGTGGCCTTGACCCAGTTGAGGACGCTGTTATGGGACAGGAAAAGAAGGACTACGGCAACAACCGTGGTCACAATTATCACAAACGGGATGAAATAATTGTGATCTTTGCGTTTGAGCCACGCTAACCAGTCTTTCTTTTTGCCTTCTTCCATACTATACCCTGTCAATATTGCCGTAAGGAGCCTTGAGCGGGATGCGCTTGAAGGCCATGATGCAGAGCACCAGGGCTGAAAGGCCTGCGATGTATACAACCACATAGGTAGACCTTCCCATCATGTCAATCCAGAAGTCGTATTCTGACAATGAGGGGATCTGGGCACAGACGACGGCAAAGCCGTTGTTCACAAAGTGGATGAGCATGGTAAGCCATAGGCAGCCTGTCTTATAGTAGACATAACCCATCACAACGCCAATGATGAAGGCATTGAGGGCCTGCCATGGGTTCATGTGGATAACGGCAAAGAAGAAGGCGCTAATAACTATTGCCCAGCCTGGTTTCATCTTGGTGAGGAGGCCTCTCAGGACCATACCGCGGCACAGCCATTCCTCAAAGATGGGCGCGAAGATGGCGGTAAGGAGGAAGGAGCTCCAGAAGGGACCGCCGGTCATCTGCTCCAGCACTGCCGATATCATGTCATAGAACTCTTTGAGTACAGGCACTGTATCCGTCACCTTCATGTTGAGGTAGTTGGGTAGATCGGCCGATATCATGGTGGCAAATGAAAGGACCACGGTGATAAGGGCTATGCTCCACCACTTGAACGGGCCGAAATTGGCGCTGGAAAGCTTGTACCCGGGGTCAAAGAGCATGTTCTTGCGGCTCTGGCCGGCGGCATACATCATTGCCGGAATGAAGGCGATGGGGTATGCTACTAGGGAGCCGTATTCCATGACCACACTGGACGGGAGAAAGAGTCCAAGGATGAAGGTAACCAGGCTGCCAAGGAGATTACCAACGAGGAACCATCCAAGAAGGCCGAACATGCCAGCCACGCCCGGCACATACCAGGCGTGGTTAGCATAGAGGTCATAGTTGTTTACGCGTCTTGCAAACAGGGCCATATCAATAGAGGGGGCTGGGATAAACGCCGTCTGCTACCAGCTGTGCGAACTTTGCCACAACCGCAGGACGGTCTTCCTTATAGGTTACGCCAAACCAGTGGGAAGGAGTGGAAAGGACCTCGCAGGAGCCTTCGCCGCCCTTGACGATCACATCCACTGCATAAGGGATGTAGAATTCCTTCTTGGGTTCCGTGCGGTGCTCCTCAAGGAAGGTGACGAAACTCTTCTCGCTCTTGGTGAAGTAATCCGGGGTGAATCCCCACATGTTCATTGAGCACAGAGCCTTGGCGGCAAGCTTGACGTGCTGCTCTCCGTTGACGGAATTGTTGCCGTATACATTTCCATCGGCCTCCTTTGCAATGTCAAGGTGCTCTGCGATGCCGGTGAGGATGTTCTTGGAGTCATAGTAGCAGATACCACGGGAAACACTTCCGTTTTCTGAAAGGGTGTTCTCAAGCTCGAAGCCGATGATGCAGTACTGGCCCTGAGTATTCTCGTGGGCGCGGCACCAGTCTCCAAGTACCTTGAAGGACTCCTTGCCGTAGAAGTCGTCACCGTTGATAACGGCGAACGGCTCATTGATCACATCCTTTGCCATGAGGACGGCGTGTGCTGTACCCCAGGGCTTTACGCGGTCTTCGGGGACGGTGTAGGGGGCGGGGATCTTGTCAAGTTCCTGGGTTACGAACACAAACTCCAGGGGCTTTCCGTCAATGCACTTCACGCCGGCGTATTTCTGCTTGACGTGGGCTTCCATATCGGCCTTGAAGGACTCACGGACAATGTACACGACTTTACCGAAACCGGCCTCCACGGCATCGTGGATTGAATAGTCGATGATGGTTTCTCCGTTGGGGCCCAGGCCGTCCATCTGCTTGAGACCGCCGTAACGGCTTCCCATTCCGGCAGCAAGTACCAAAAGTGTAGGTTTCATAATATTAATAGGTTTTTTAGAGTTTCCGTGTTGTCTTACAAAGATAACGAATATTTTTGATAGTGGAACCTACTTTTCCGCGAATCCACAAAAACGGCATTGTGAAGCGTCTGGATGGATTGGCGGCAGGGATTTTGGCCGAGAAGGGCGTTTTCCGCGCCGCGAATCCACAAAATCGGCCTTATACGTCGTCTAAGTGGACTCGCGGCAATGCTGCCTATCGGTCCAGAACCAGACATCTTGCTATTTGGGCCTCGGAGACGTGATAATCGTAGAAAAGTTGACGCGCTATCCGCCGTTTCTGGGAAGAAGTGAGTTGATACACTGACTGAGCGCCATATCCCTGCAACAAATCCTTGTCAATCAGACGGCACACATCCATATCCTGAAGCCGGTTCTTGTTGAAGCGGCCATATTCATTCTTAAGCATCTGGGCAACGGTAGTTTCGTCTGCCTGTTCAACCAGCGACAGGGTAATGGGGGCTCCGGTATTGTCCTTCTCCTGTTCCATGGACCAGGATTCATCAGTCAGGCGATTCATCTGGTACAGGTAGTTTCTGGGAGAGCCATAGTATTTCTCGGCGGTGCGTATTTCCATAAAGCTTTGGCGGACGAACACTCCATTGGAATTCATCTGGTAGTGATCCGGAAACTCAGACCTCCTGGGAAGAAAAAAAGACATTTCCTCCCTTGTAAGCAAAGCCGGCTGTTCTATCTTTAGGCCTATTTCCTCTGAAAACAGATAACGGGCACTGCAGTAGTCATATCCAAAAGCGGTGGCCGATGCGCCGTGATGGAATCCGTTGCGATTGATGTAGTTCTCCAGGACCATCTGATGGTTGAATCCATCCACCTTCAGTACATATGTATACTTCTGACCGAAACGCCCTTCCCGTCCGTATTTACCGTTAAAGTACTTGGTGTATGAAGACCTCAACAGACCGGCGTAACGGGTAGGGGTGGAAGTAAAAACATTAAGATGGACGTGGGTGGACATCTCGGCATCCACTATAATACCCGTTTCCTGCTCAAATGAACGCAGGGCCATAAGGTTTACAAACATTCCGTGGTCTTCATCATCCCGGAACATAACCTCATCGTGAGATGTAAAACAGATATGGTATGACTCTTTCATAGCCGCCAAGATAGTATCTCTCAGCGCTCAATGCAAGGATTAGTTGAAAAGTTTTTACGTTCTTTGTGAACAAAGCGTTGTTTCACGTGTTTATTTTACGTTTTAAAGGAATAATCCGCAATAAAGAATCTGTTTCAACTGCTCTTGACGGACTTTTGTCGGCTGGCCGCGAATCCACAAAAACGGCGTTGTGGAGCATCTGGATGGATTGGCGGCAGGGATTTTGGCCGAAAAGGGCGTTTTCCGCGCCGCGAATCCGCAAAATCGGCCTTATACGGCGTCTAAGTGGATTGGCGGCAGGGCACGGGTGCTGTACGCGTGCGGCAGCGTGTGGCACGGGCAGGGTGGAACGCACTACACCAGCACTAGCAGTGCGGCAAGGTACAGGCAGAACCCCTGGGCGCGCAGGCGGTTACGGCTGAGAATCCAGGTGGTGATGTTCACTGGGTCGTCCTGGAAAACGGAGATAAATTCTGAAGGAGTATCCTTCACGGCCCATTTCATGATTATTTCGCCTTCGGAGAGGTAGACGGCGCCGCCGTTGTCACGGTTAAGCGAGATGAGAGTCCTGTAATCGGCAAAATATACCGGGAGGCCGGCGGGAACGGGGTAATCAGACATCTGTGACGGGGCCGATGCAAGCATCACAAGGGGAGTGCCGCCGGCTTCAAGCACGGCGTTGCTGCCTTTGGAGATGATGTCCCAGGGCGCATCCTCCGGATCATACACGGAAAAAATCACCACCTTCCCTTCCGCGGCCATCCTGTCGCAGTAGACATCGGCCGTGTCACGGAAACTCAGGATAGGGAACCTGTCCGTTGCAAAGGAACTTTCCACAAAGACTGTGTCTGTCCGTACCAGCTCCCAGTCTTCTCCTGGATAATGTCCAGGCAGGAATTTGCCTTCCTGGCCGTCCTTGACATAGGTGCGCTCTTCCCTGAAGTGGTTTTCTGCCACAATGTCATCGTCAAGCGAAGCCATGAGCTCTGCGCCTATGCGGAAGTCCGTGTAATCCAGAAGCGGAAGGTGAGTGTTGCAGTAAACCACCGCAAAAATGACCGATGCAGTTGCAATGCAGGCCGATACTATCTTGCGCACGGGCGTTTTCCCAAAGTCTCCGAACGGAAGGAACGCCCAAAGTGCCACCAGCAGAAGGACCACGTTTTTCAGAAGGCTCTGGACATGGGTGAGGTGGATGGCCTGCCCAAAACATCCGCAGTCCATCTCTGGATTCTTAATCCAGAGAACCAGCGTAACTATAGTGAAAAACGCCAGCAGACCCGTTGTAACCCAGGCGGTTATCTTTCTTAGGACACCGGTAATAAGGGCGATTCCTGTAAGTGCTTCCAAAAGCGAAATACCTATTCCTAAAGCTTTTGCGGCCGGAATAAGGAACGCAATATGGAAGAACTTCAGATATTCCGTCACGATGAGCATGGCGCCCACGGGATCTGAAATCTTCAGAAGTCCGGAAACAAGGAAAACTATGCCGATAAGGCCGGCTGCAAAGCGCCTGAGGGGGATTCGCTTCATTTCAGGAAGGGGTCTATTGTGTTACGGACTTTTTCAAAGATGGCATCCGGAGGGAGCATCTCCCCGGACGCGTCCGAGCAGTCTATCCTAAGGAATCTGGGATCCCTCTGAGTCTCACCGACGTACATGTCCCTGACATCCTTCTGGAAGCCTATGGAGGCCTCGTGGATATCTTTGGAGCCTTCCAGGTAATCACGGTCACTGCCCTGCCTGTTCTTTGAGAGACTCTTCTGGACAAAGCCGATGGGAACGTCCAGGAACAGGTTGAGGTCAGGAACCGGCAGCTGAAAGTCTCCGTACTCAGTGTTGAAGATCCAGTCCCTGAGGCGTGCTTTTTCTACGGGGTCCTTGAGTTTTGCGCACTGGTAGGCTATGTTTGAGTACACGTAGCGGTCCAGAAGGACGGTTTTTCCGGCCGCCAGGGCTTCTTTCATTGAAGGTGCGGCGCCGTGCCGGTCCTCAGCGAACAGCAGGGCTACAAGCTGGGGATGGACCTCTGCGTTGCTGCCGAACTCTCCCCTCAGAAAACGGCTTATGAGGTCTCCGTAAACCGGAGCCGCATAGCGGGGGAAGTGGATATACTCAAGCTCAGGGCACCTTGTCTGAAGATATGCCCTGAGCATTTTTACCTGAGTGGATTTTCCGGCTCCGTCAAGCCCTTCAAGAACTATGAGCATCCTACAGGCTACGTTTGATTTCTACAATCTGGAATGCCTCGATGATGTCTCCGGGGTGGATGTCGTTGTAGCGCTCAAGGCCGCAGCCGCACTCCATTCCGGAAGGGACTTCCTTGGCCTGGTCCTTGCCCCTCTGGAGGGAAGACAGGGAACCGGTGTACACCACGATGCCGTCCCTGATAAGGCGGACATCGGCCTTATTGGTGAGTTTTCCTTCCTTCACAAGGCAGCCGGCGATGGTTCCAACCTTGGAGATCTTGAAGGTCTGCTTGACCTCTGCGGTGGCGGTGACCTCTTCCTTCTTCTCCGGCTCCAGCATACCCTCGATACCTTCCTTGACCTCGTTGATGCAGTCGTAGATGACGGAGTAGAGGCGGATTTCGATGCCTTCCTTCTCTGCGGCGCGGCGGGCTTCTGCGGAAGGACGCACCTGGAAGCCGATGATAACGGCATCAGATGCTTCGGCAAGAAGGACGTCGGATTCTGAGATAGCACCAACAGCCTTATGGATCACGTTCACGCGGACTTCCTCCGTGGAAAGTTTGATGAGGGAATCGGACAGGGCTTCCACGGATCCGTCCACGTCACCTTTCACAATGACGTTGAGTTCCTTGAAGTTGCCGATTGCAATGCGGCGGCCGATTTCCTCAAGGGTGAGGTGCTTCTGGGTCTTGATGCCCTGGATGCGGATGAGCTGCTCACGGCGCTGGGCAATGCTCTTGGCCTCTTTTTCATCGGCCATGATGTTGAATTTCTCACCGGCTGCGGGGGCTCCGTTCAGGCCAAGGAGGCTCACGGGGGTTGAAGGGCCTGCGCTCTCAACCTTCTGTCCGCGCTCGTTGAACATGGCCTTGACGCGGCCGTAGTAGCTTCCGGAGATGATTACGTCTCCTACGTGGACAGTTCCGTCCTGCACCAGGACTGTTGCAAGATAGCCGCGGCCCTTGTCCAGGGAGCTCTCGATGACGGCGCCGCTTCCCATCTTGTTGGGATTTGCCTTGAGCTCAAGGAGATCTGTCTCAAAGAGCACCTTTTCAAGGAGTTTATCCACTCCGATCCCCTTCTTGGCCGATATTTCCTGGCACTGGTACTTACCGCCCCAGTCCTCCACAAGGATGTTCATCTCTGAGAGCTGACGGCGGATGGTGTCCGGATTTGCACCGGGCTTATCTATCTTGTTGATTGCGAAGACCATGGGGACACCTGCTGCCTGTGCGTGGGCAATTGCTTCCTTGGTCTGGGGCATCACGGCGTCATCGGCCGCAACGATTATGATGGCAAGGTCCGTCATCTGGGCGCCGCGGGCACGCATGGCGGTGAAAGCCTCGTGACCAGGGGTATCCAGGAATGTGATGCGGCGGCCGCTCTCCAGCTTCACGCTGTATGCGCCTATGTGCTGGGTGATACCGCCAGCCTCACCGGCGATGACGTTGGTGTTGCGGATGTTATCAAGCAGGGAGGTCTTACCGTGGTCTACGTGACCCATGACGGTGATTACCGGAGGACGCTCCACAAGGTCTTCCTCGCGGTCCGGCTCCTGCTGCTCGATTTCCTCTGAGAGCTCTGCGGTCACGAATTCCACCTTATAGCCGAATTCTTCGGCCACCAGGACCAGGGTTTCGGCGTCCAGACGCTGATTGATGGACACCATCATACCCAGGGACATGCAGGCGCCGATGACTTTCACTACGGGGGTGTTGCCCATGAGGGTGGCAAGGTCGTTGACGGTCACGAACTCCGTTACTTTCAGCACCTTGTTCTCCGCTGCTGCGGCTTCCATCTCCTCCTGGGAGCGGATGGCCGCAATCTCCCTCTTCTCCTTACGGTGTTTTGCACCGAAGTTGTTGCGTGTGCTCTCGTTCATCTTGGCGTATGTCTCCTTCACCTGCTTCTGGATCTCCTTCTGCATCTCCTCCTGCTCGGCCTCGGTCATGGCGGGCTTGAAGCGGTCTTTCTTGCGGGAAGGCTTGCCCTCCTCCTTCTTTTTCTTGGGGGCTTTTTCCGCCTGCACCTTGGTGACGTCCACCTTTTGGGTGCCGCCGCTCTTGATGCGTTCACGCTTCTTGGCCTTCTTGGGGTCGAACTGGGAGAGGTCGATCTTGCCTACTACCTTGAACGGGGCGCCGTCCTTGGAGGGAGTTTCCGCTGGGGTCGGGGCGGGGGAATCCTCCACTTCGGGCTCTTCTACGGGTTCGGGTTCTGCTGCGGGTTCGGCTTCGTCATTGCCGACTTGATCGGCAATCTCTTCAGCCACTGGTGCAGGCTCGGGCTCCACAACCGGTTCCGGCTCCACTATGGGCTCCGGTTCAGGCTCTGCCACAGGCTCTGGTTCCGGTTCCGGTTCCGGGATAGGTTCGGGTTCGGGCTCTGCCACGGGTTCCGGTTCCGGCTTGCGGGACAGGTTGTTGCTCTTGATGACGGTGACTCTCTCCGGCTCATAGTCGTCCTCTTCCTGAGGGCCCTTCTTTGAAGCCTTGTCAAGGATCTCCGTGAGCTTTACGTCCACCTTCTCTGCCGCCTCCTTGAGTTCCAGGTCCTTGCCGAACTTCTTGTGAAGTTCCGGGAGGAACTCGTCAGATACCTTCATGTTGGGGTTTGCATCCTCAATGCCGGCTCCCTTTGAGTTAAGGAAGTCAACCAGGGTGTCAAGCCCGATATTGAATTGCTTGATAAGTTTCGATAGTCTTATTTCTGCCATATATAACCCCTTTTTGTTTCTGAATTAGTCTTCGAATTCGGCGCGGAGAATGTTCAGCACCTCTTCCACTGTCTCGTCCTCAAGGTCTGCCCTGGTAGCGATGTCTTCCGGAGCAAGGGCCATGACACTGCGGGCAGTGTCGCAGCCGATTGACTGCAGACGCTCGATGATCCAGGGTTCGATGACATCCGCGAACTCGCTGAGAAGGACGTCGTCCTCCTCTTCCTCGTTCTTCTGGAGCTCTCTCCAGACTTCTATCTCACGGCCAACCAGCATGCCGGCAAGCTTGATGTTAACGCCGCCCTTGCCGATACCCTTCTTCACTTCATCGGCCTGCATGAAGACCTTGATCTTGTCCTCGGGGGACTGGCCCAGGTCTATGCGGGAGATGCGTGCGGGATTGAGGGCCCTCTGGATCATCAGCTGAGGGTTGGAGCTCCACTGGATGACGTCGATGTTCTCGTTGCGGAGTTCACGGACGATACCCATGATGCGGGATCCCTTTACGCCGATGCAGGCGCCGATGGGATCGATCCTGTCGTCGTAGGATTCCACGGCAACCTTGGCACGTTCTCCGGGGATGCGGACGACCTTCTTCACTGTGATGAGGCCGTCGTAGATCTCAGGGACCTCCATCTCGAAGAGTTTCTCCAGGAAGGAATCCGTGGTGCGGGAAAGGACGATGTAGGGAGTGGTGTTGTTCTTCATCTCCACGCTCTTGATGATGGCGCGGACGGAATCTGACTTCTTGAAGTGCTCTCCGGGGATCTGCTCACTCTTGGGCATACGGAGCTCGTTGCCGTCCTCGTCCAGGATGAGGACCTCGTTCTTCCAGGTCTGATAAACCTCACCGGTGAAGATCTCACCTACGCGCTCTGAGTACTTCTTGAATACGTTGGCTTTCTCTATGTCCATGATTCGGCCCTGGAGGTTCTGGCGGATGTTGAGGATACCGCGGCGGCCGAAGGATGCGAGAGAGAGCTTGCGGGCGAAGGTGTCACCTATCTCGTAGTCGTCGTCGCCGGTTTCTGCGGCGATTTCCTCTACGGTAATCTGGGTCACGGGGTCTTCAACCTCTTCCACCACCTCAAAGTTCTGGTAGATTTCGCAGTCTCCCTTGTCCACGTTGATGATAACGTCAAAGTTGTCTGCGCTGCCGTAGGTCTTTGCAAGCTGTGTGAGGAAAACGTCCTTGAGGACACCCAGCATGACCGGACGGTCTATGCTCTTCTCTTCCTTGAAATCCTTGAAAGCGTCAATCAAGGTGATTTCTTTCTCTTTTTCTTTTGCCATTGTTATATATTTATTGTTTCTATTGCCATAAAAAAAGATAGGGGACCGTCGTCCTCTATCTCGTTCACGGGTGCAAAGATAAGAATAAATTCTTAAAATGCAAAGGGAATTGCTAAAACTCGATGTACGGCATTATCCTGTTCACGCCTTCAAGGCCGATGATGGCACCGTCTACGGTAATATCGGCCTCCGTTGCGGCCTCAAGTGTGCCCTTGACCTTTTTCCCGCCTTTGAGCCATACCTCCACCTTGGATCCTATGGCCTTCTGGAACTGTTTCAGGACCTTGAACGGGCGGTCTAGACCGGCCGATGAAACCGTGAGGGCGTAATCCTCCACGTCCTGGTCGAAGGCCTCATGCACCACCTTGTCAATGGCGCTGCAGTCTTCCCAGTCAACGTCTCCCTGCTCTTTCTCGATGATTACCTCAATGTCATTGTCCTTGGAAACAGTGACGTCTACAAGGAAGCAGCCCCTTTCCTCTATTGTGGCCGATATGGCCTCTATAATTGCTTCTTTAGTCATAGCTTTCAATTAACTTTACAAATATAGGGAAAAAATGATTAAATTTGCAGGTTAGAAAACTAAAATAGCTATTATATGAAACAGGTACGTATCGTTATCGCAGCACTTGCTGCAATCGCACTCTCAGTTACCGCCGCCCAGGCCCAGACCAACAAGGAAGCCGTCCAGGCTGCAGAGCAGAATCTCCAGCAGAAGGAGAAGGAACTCTCAGAAACCCAGCGTGCCGCCGACAAACAGATCTCCCAGAGCCAGACCCATATCAATAAACTGGAGCAGCAGTACGACAAAGCCAAGGACCAGTACAACCAGGGCAAGAAATCCCTTTCCGTGCTGAAGCAGTCCCTCAAGGCAAAGGGTGATGTAATCAAGGCCAAAAAGGCTGCTCTCAAGCTTGAGAAAAAGGCCCGCAAGGTGGATGACGGCAAGTTTGATTCTGCCGATAAACAGGCCGTAAAGGATCTTGAGAACGAACTCAAGGAACTCACTTCGGACCTGAATGTGGCCAAGAAGGATTACAAGGAGGCAGAGTCCAAGGTAAACCAGAACAAGAAGACCATGGACTCCCTGAAGAAGGAAATCGGTGCTGCAAAGAAGGACATCGCCGCTGCAAAGAAAGATGTGAAGGCTGCGAAGAAAGAGGTTAACCAGGGAAAGAAAGACCTCAAGGAGCAGCAGAATATAGCAAATAAGCAGGAAGACCTCATCAAGGCCCAGAAGGCCGCCGAAGAAGCCGCTGTAAAGGCAGAGGCCGCGGAGCAGAAGGCCGAGCAGGCTCAGGAGGTGATTGAATCCCATGAGGAGATAGAGGTCCCCGAGGCCCCCAAGCCCATCGTTCCCGCAGAACCTACTCCCGTCCCCGCACCTGCACCTGTAGTTGAATAATTAACCTGAACATGAATAGAAAAGTACTTCTGATGATCCTGGACGGCTGGGGTGAAGGCCGTCATGACTACTCAAACGCAATCTGGACCCAGGGCACGCCCAATATTGACGCCCTCCGTGAGAAGTATCCTTACGGCCATCTTCAGGCCTGCGGTGAATACGTGGGGCTCCCGGACGGCCAGATGGGTAACTCCGAAGTAGGTCATATGAACCTTGGCGCCGGCCGGGTTGTTTACCAGGATCTTGTTAAAATCAACATTGCCTGCCGTGAGCACAAACTCCTTGAAAACAAGGAAATCAAGGCAGCCTATGATTATGTGAAAAAGAGCGGAAAGAAGCTCCACCTGATGGGTCTTACCTCCCACGGCGGCGTTCACAGCTCCCTTGACCACGTGTATGAATTCCTTCGCGTGGCAAAGGAAGAAGGCCTTGAAAAAGTGTACGTACACGCCTTCATGGACGGCCGTGACACTGATCCCCGCAGCGGCTTTGGCTTTGTGGCGGAACTTGAGGAGAAGATGAAGGAAACCACCGGCAAGGTGGCCTCCGTCTGCGGAAGGTTCTATGCCATGGACCGTGACAAGCGCTGGGCCCGTGTGAAGGAAGCCTATGACCTCCTTGTAGAGGGCAAGGGCGCCGCATTTGAAAGCGCCCAGGCCGGTATCCAGGCCAGCTATGACGCAGATGTGACAGACGAATTCATCAAACCCATCGTGGTCACTGAAAACGGTAAGCCCGTTGCTACCATAGAGGAAGGAGATGCCGTCATTTTCTATAACTTCCGTAATGACCGCGCCCGTGAGCTCACTTCCGTCCTCACCCAGCAGGACATGCCTGAGGAAGGAATGCACACCATCCCCCTCTACTACTGTTGCCTCACTCCCTATGATGCATCGTTTACCGGAGTCCACATCCTCTTTGACAAGGAACTTGTGCAGGATACCCTTGGAGAAACTGTCTCAAAGGCCGGAAAGCACCAGCTCAGGATTGCAGAGACAGAGAAATACGCCCATGTGACGTTCTTCTTCAACGGTGGCCGTGAAACCGTATTTGAAAACGAGGACCGTATCCTTGTTAACAGCCCCAAGGTTCCCACATATGACCTCCTTCCCCAGATGAGCGCACCTGAGGTTGCAGAAAAACTCATTGCCCAGATCCGTTCCGGCAAACAGGATATGATCATCCTCAATTTTGCAAACGGAGACATGGTGGGCCATACCGGCATCTACAATTCCATCACCCGTGCCGTCACCTGCATTGACAAGCTTGTGGGAGAGGTGGTAAAGGAAGCAATTGCAAAGGACTATGTGGTGCTGCTCACCGCAGACCACGGCAACGCGGATTTCGCGGTGAACGCAGACGGTACCCCCAACACCGCCCATTCACTCAATACCGTGCAGTTTGTGGTTATCAACGCCGGGCCTGAAGTTAAGAAAGTGAAGGACGGCGCCCTTTGCAACGTCGCTCCTACCATCCTCAAGCTCATGGGCATCCCTCAGCCTGCCGCAATGACAGCAGAACCTCTTATTTAGTATGGAATTATCAGCAAAATTCCTGGCACAGCTGCTTAAGGGTACCGTTGAGGGCGATGAAAACGCCAAAGCTACCAAGTTTGCCAAAATAGAACATGGCAAGCCCGGTACCCTGAGCTTTTTTGCCAACCCCAAATACGAGCCCTTCGTGTACACCAGCAAGGCGTCCATTCTCATCGTGGGAAAGGACTTCCAGCCAAAGGAGCCCGTTACGCCCACTCTGGTGAGGGTGGAGGACGCCTACAGCGCCATCGCGGAGCTCCTTAAGTATGTGGCCGATAAAAAGAAGAAGGCAAAGCGCCACCGCAGCCTGAGGGCCCGCTGGTTCCTGTCCACTAAATTCGGCAAAAAGGTATACGTGGGAGATTACTCCTATGTTGGCCGCCACACTGTAGTTGGTGACAATACCGTCATCCATGAGCATGTGTACATCGGGGAAAACTGCACCATCGGCAGTAACTGCATCTTCTATCCGGGCGTCCGTATCTATCCCGGAATGATAATCGGCAACAACGTCATCCTCCACAGCGGGGTTGTGATAGGGGCCGATGGCTTTGGCAACGCTCCTCAGCCGGACGGCAGTTGGGAAAAGATAGAGCATCTTGGGAACGTGGTTATCGGCAATGATGTTGAGATTGGCGCCAATACCACCGTAGACCGTGCCCAGATGGAATCTACCATCATCGGCAATGGCGTCAAGATAGATAACCTCTGCCAGATAGCCCACAACGTGATCATCGGTGACCACACCGCCATGGCTGCCCAGTGCGGCATAGCCGGTTCAACCCAAATCGGCAAATACTGCATCCTGGCGGGTCAGGTGGGTGTTGCAGGTCACCTCAAGATTGCAGACCACACCACCATATGTGCCCAGGGAGGCGTTATCGGCAATATCCGTAAGGAAGGGGAAGTCCTTGTTGGATCGCCTGTCATCCCCGTAAAACAGTACATGAAGGCCTACGCTATATTCAAGCGTCAGGCAGAGGAATAGCGCCCTTTTTGATTTTTCGCATCAATTGCTTATCTTTGCAAACTTTTTGATAAGGATAGGCAATTGATGCGTTATAGTCAGCATACCGTAAAGAAAACTTACTATTTTGAAGGCAAGGGCCTTCATACGGGTACGTATGCCCATATGAAGCTAAAGCCCGCCCCCGCAGACTCCGGCATCAAGTTCCGCCGCACGGACCTTCCCGGCAAGCCCGTCATTGACGCCCTGGCAGAGAATGTGTCCAATACAGCCCGTAGCACAACCATCTCCTACAAGGAAACCGTAGCTGTCACCATAGAGCACATCATGTCCTGCCTCACCGGCCTTGGCATAGACAATGCCGTCATCGAACTGGATAACATTGAAGTGCCAATCATGGACGGCAGCGCCCGCTTCTTTGTGGAGGCAATTATGAAGGACGGCCTTGTAGACCAGGGCGTTCCCCGCAAGTTCCTTGACATCACGGAGCCCGTAGAAATCAAGGACTCCCGGTCCGGTTCATGGATAAAGGTGGAGCCTGCATCGGCCCCGTCAATTGACGTCACCGTGGATTTCGGCTCCAGGATTATCGGCGTTCAGAATGTCCACTGGGATATGGGCGTTGATTACGCAACGGAGATCGGCCCCAGCCGCACTTTCTGCTTTTTCCATGAGATAGAGTACCTCTACCGCAACAACCTCATCAAGGGAGGAGACCTTGACAACGCAATTGTGATTGTGGAGCATGAGGCCACTGAAGAGCAACTCAAGTGGGTTTCACAGCTCTTCAGCCTGCCGGATCTCCATGTGACCGATGACGGCTATCTGAACAATCTCAAGCTCAATTTCCCAAATGAATGCGGCCGCCACAAGCTCCTTGACCTCATCGGGGACATCAGGCTGGTTGGCGGTTACCTAAATGCACGCATTACGGCCTTCAAGCCCGGCCACGCCCTCAATACAAAATTGGCAAAGCTTATCCGTACCAAGATTAAGTAAACTACTATGATAAAGATTCATCCCATGGCCTGTGTACATCCTGACGCCGTTCTTGGAGACGGCGTTGAGGTAGGGCCTTTCGCATTCATTGACTCTAATGTAACCATCGGTGCCGGTACAAAGGTGCTGAACAATGCCACCATTTACAATCACGTGCGCATTGGGGAAAACTGCACCGTATTCCCAGGAGCAGTTGTGGGCGCCATCCCCCAGGACCTCAAGTTTGAAGGAGAAGAATCCTGGGTGGAGATTGGTGACCGCGTGAACATCCGTGAGTGCGCCACCATCAACCGCGGCACAAAGGCCAGCGGCAAGGGCGTAACCAAAATCGGCAACGATACCTTAATTATGTCATACGCGCACATAGCGCATGACTGCACCGTGGGCAATCACTGCATCATAGTAAGCTACGTTGGCCTTGCAGGAGAAACAGATATCCACGACTGGGGTATCATGGGCGGCAAGTCCGGCTCACACCAGTTCTGCCGCGTAGGTACTCACGCCTTTGTGGGTGCTTTCTCAAAACTCTCCAAGGACGTCCCTCCGTATGTTTTGGCTGGCCGTGATCCCATCAGCTTTGAAGGCGTAAACCGCGTGGGGCTTCTTCGCCGCGGCTTCACTGAGGAAAAGGTGAATGAGATCAAGGATATCTATGACACCATCTACTTCAAGGGAATGAATGTAAGCCAGGCCCTGGAGTACATTGAGGCCAATTTCCCTCAGACCCCGGAGCGTGACACTATCCTGAGGTTCGTCAAGGAGTCTTCCCGCGGCATTATCCCCAAGCCCCGCCGCTAGCATCTGTGCTCCTTTCCACGGCATATTTCCCGCCAGTCCAGTGGTTCGCCCTGGCGGCACGCTATAAGCAGGCCTCCCTGGAGGCCTGCGAGCGTTATCAGAAGCAGAGTTACCGCAACCGCTGTTACATCCTTGCCGGAGATGGCGTCCAGATGTTGCAGGTGCCAGTTATCCACAAGGCCGATATGTCAATCCGCGAGGTCCTGGTGGATTATTCCACGCCGTGGGTCGTCCGCACTGAGCGTGCCCTTGACACGGCGTATGAGAATGCCGCTTTCTATGAGTATTACCGTGACGGCCTGTTTGAAATCCTTGATGCTCAGCCGGAACGCCTGTGGGATCTGAACCTGAGGCTCATCCAGTGGTGCTTTGACAGACTGCATCTGACTTGCGCCATTGAGCCCACCACCTCTTTTACGGCGCCGGATACCGTGGCCGATGACTACCGTTTCTCTATCCACCCCAAGCACCCTGATACAGTAATGCGTGACCTTGGCCTTGACAGGCCCTATTATCAGGTGTTCCGTGACCGTATGGGCGGTTTCACCCCAGGCCTTTCAATCCTGGATCTACTCTTCAACGAAGGCCCGGACGCGGTAGATTTTCTTTGTCCGTGACGTGACTTTAACGCCGTTGTCAATGCAGTAGGGGATTACTGCAAGTACATGGTGAGGGTCTTTGGCCGATTTAAGCAGCGGTACGAACGGCTTTTCATCGGCAGGAATGTGGTGGTCCGTGAACCAGTCCTGCATCTTCTTCCGCCCCGGCGCCCCAAGGGGTTTGATCCAGTCTCCCTGTTCCCACTTACCTATAATATATTCCCCGGCTTTATCGGCATCCAGAATCAGCATCCCTTCCGGCTGGTTCACCGCCTGCGTCCCGTCCCAGGGCTCTTCGGAAATTGTATAATCAGGGGTAGGGGCAGGAGATATACTCCTGGGGAACTCCGTTCCGCTTCGCTCCACTCCGGCCCCTCCCACTGCCAAATGTGCCGGACCGGGAGCAAGCTCCCTGTCCGCCCCATCTGTCAGCGGGCCCCTCCCCCTACCCATGTGCGGGGGTGCACATGTCCCCAGGAGCATATCTCCGGCCCCTGCAGATTCAATTTCCGAAGAAATCCTTTCCATATTACGGTTCAGGACCTCCACGAAGCGGGGGTTGATTTCACGGAAGACGGGGAAGACGAGGTTACGGATCTTGTTGCGTTTGTAGTCGTTGAGGGCGTTTGTGGCATCCTCGCGCCATGAAAGGCCGTTTTCGGCGGCAAAGGCCTCAATCTCTTCCCGGGTCATACCAAGAAGCGGTCTCAAAAGGGGAACATCGGAAAAATCCGGATCCGGGATAAAACCGCTGGCCTTCATGCCGATGAGTCCGCGAACTCCGGTGCCGCGTAATAAATTAAGAATGAGGGTCTCTGCATTGTCATTGGCGTTATGCGCTACGGCAACCCCGGAATAGCCGTGCTCCCGGCAAAGTTCCCCAAACCAGTGGTAGCGGAGCCTCCGGGCGGCCATCTCTATGGAAATGCCTTCCTGGGTAGCATAGGCCGATGTCTCAAAGCGCTTTACGTGGCAGGTTATGCCATAGCGGGCGGCCCAGGAGCGCACAAAGGCCTCATCGCCGTCGGAATCGGCCCCCCTCAGGGAGAAGTTGCAGTGGGCAATGGCAAAAGGTTCGCCGCTTTGGCGAACCTTTTCTGCCAGGCACATTGAATCAATGCCTCCGCTTACTGCAACAAGTAGCATAAGGCTAGTGCTTGTGAGCGATAGTGTATGTGAAGCCGAACTCCAGGTATTCCTTGAACTGGACGCCCTTGCCCTCATTCTTGGTTCCGGCGTTCAAGAGATTGCCGTCCTTGTCCGTGAGTTTCACAAGAGGGTCATAGATAAGGTTGGTGGAAAGGGTGAGCGCAAAGAACTTGGCCAGTTTCCAGAACACCTTGTTGTCCCAGGTGATACGGGGCTCCACGGTGGGTTTGAGGTAGTTGTAGAAGGCTGCAACCTGGGTTGTGTATGAGAAATTGTCGTTGATAACCCAGGAGGCATCGGCCTTGATCTGGGCACCAAGCTCAGGACGGAATGCCATGAATGCGGCCCAGTCTTCTGCTGCAATGGCGGCATCTTTGTCTGCATAGGCGCTGCCTTTCACGAGGTCCATACCGTAGGTGTTGCGGAGGAGGGGATTGCTCACTATCACGACGCCGCCGGCAAGAGGCGCAATGTTGAGGGAGAACCAGGGTGCGGGTGTCCACAGCACACCAAGACCAACATTGATGTAGGCGGGAGAGAACAGGCCGGACTTGAGGTTGTTCTTTGCGGCTATTTTCCAGGCCTGGGTGGGGTTGTCGGCATATTGCTCAAGGAGTTCTGCCGTAGGGGCCTTGTAGTCGTAGTTGTCACCAAACTGGGTCTTGAAGTCAAGGAAGGCGGAATAGCTCAAATGACGTATGGGAGTCTCGTAGCCCCACTTTGACTCAAAGTAGATGCGGTCCTTGGTTTTCTGGAAAATGGGTTTGTCTGCTGAATACATTCCGCCGTAATCCAGCTGGAGGCGGTTATTCCAGATCATCTTGTCCTTGGCGTAGTTGGTCTGGGCATCCACGTTGCCGGTAAGGGAGACGGTGTTATAACCGCCTGCGGCCCAATGGAAAAGCCAACTTTGGCCGAAGTTGATGTTGGTAAGGAGGGTGGTGTTCCAGTATTTGGGCTTTTCCACAACCTCTGGGACATCCTCTGCGGCGCTGAGCGCTGCCGCGGCCTCTGCCACAGCATCCTGAGTGTCCTGTGCAGACACTGTCCATGCGGCCACAAGGGCCATGATTATGAGTGCGAATACTTTTTTCATATTAGTAGGATCTTGCAAATAATACTCTCTGATGTGAAGGCTTGCCGGTGTAGATGCACTTGCCTTCTTCCATGCAAACGGCGCTGTCTACGGGGATGCAGCGGATGGTTGCCTTGGTCTCTTCCTGGATGCGGGCCTCTGTTTCTGCGGTGCCGTCCCAGTGGCACAGGAGGAAGCCACCCTTTTCAATCTCTTCCTTGAACTCTTCCCAGGTGTCAACCTTTCTGATGGAGGCGTCACGGAACTTGAGAGCCTTGTTGTAGATGTTCTGCTGGATGTCGTCCAGAAGGCCGATAATCCTGTCCTCAAGGCCCTCCAGGGGCTCTGAGATCTTTTCAAGGGTGTCACGGCGGGCAACCTCTACTGTTCCGTTTGCTATGTCACGGGGACCCATGGCAAGGCGTACGGGGACGCCCTTGAGCTCCCATTCGGCAAACTTGAAGCCGGGACGGAGGGTGTCTCTGTCGTCTATTTCCACGCTGTGGCCCTTTGCCTCAAGGGCTTTCTTGAGCTCATACATCTTGTCAAGCACGGCATTGTGCTCCTCATCTGTCTTGTAGATGGGGACCATCACCACCTGGATAGGAGCAAGGGCGGGAGGGAGAACAAGACCGTTGTCGTCTCCGTGGGCCATGATGAGGGCACCCATAAGGCGGGTGCTCACGCCCCAGGAAGTGGCCCAGACATAATCCTGCTTGCCTTCCTTGTTGGTGAACTGGACATCGAAGCTCTTTGCGAAGTTCTGGCCCAGGAAGTGGGAGGTGCCGGCCTGGAGGGCCTTGCCGTCCTGCATCAGGGCCTCTATGGTCATGGTGTCAAGTGCACCTGCAAAACGCTCTCCGGGGCTCTTGTGGCCAACCACTACGGGAAGGGCCATGACCTCACGGGCAAACTTTGCATATACGTTTACCATGCGTGTCTTCTCTTCCTCTGCCTCCTGGGCGGTAGCGTGTGCCGTGTGGCCTTCCTGCCACAGGAATTCCGCAGTACGGAGGAAAAGGCGGGTACGCATTTCCCAGCGCACTACGTTGCACCACTGGTTGCACAGGATGGGGAGGTCTCTCCAGCTGTGGACCCAGTTCTTGTAGGTGTTCCAGATGATGGTTTCAGAGGTGGGACGGACTATGAGCTCCTCTTCCAGCTTTGCCTCGGGATCCACGATGATGCCGTTGCCCTTGGGGTCATTCATGAGGCGGTGGTGTGTGACCACGGCGCATTCCTTGGCAAAACCTGCCACGTGCTCTGCCTCACGGCTGAAGAAACTCTTGGGAATGAACAGGGGGAAGTAGGCGTTCTTTACGCCGGTTTCCTTGAACATGCCGTCAAGGATGCCCTGCATTTTTTCCCAGATGGCGTAGCCGTAAGGCTTGATGACCATACATCCGCGTACCGCGCTCTGCTCTGCGAGATCTGCCTTCACCACCAGGTCATTATACCACTGGGAGTAGTTCTCTTCCCGTTTTGTTACCTCTTTTGCCATAATTTTTATTGCTTTTTTGCTGTTTTGTTGCTATTATTGTCTCCTGGAAAGCATCATGCAGGTATAATAATTGCATTATCTTTCCAAAAATGCCGTTTTATCGGCACAAAGATACTAATTTTATTGGATAAAGGAGGCCCTAATATGAAAAAGAGATTCCTGGCATACGTTGCCGCCGGCTTCGCGGCTCTTTCCTGCGGATCTTTGGGACAGGTCAGCACCCAGACCTTTGACGACGGTCTTTACTACACAAAGCCCGCCGTCTCTGAGGTGGCCGTCTCAGATGATGCCGTAGACAACCTTCTGGCCGATACAAAGGATTCCCCTGCATATATCATCAGCAATGGGGATACCCTTGTGGTACCTTCCGGGCAGTCGGTGCGTCTTTCTACGTCCAATTCGGTTATCACCGTTACTGATACGCCGTCATGGGCGTGGAACTATACCTATCCCTACACTCCCTGGTACTATTACCCTTCATGGGGATACAATTACTATGGATGGCGCCCCTGGGCATATTGGGACACCTGGTATTATCCCTACCGCTGGCACTATTTCTACAGCTATTGGGATCCCTGGTACCACTATGACCCCTGGTACTATCATTCCTGGTACAGCCCCTGGTATTACACTTCATGGTATTATGATCCCTGGTATTACAGGCCCTACCATCACTACGGCTATTATGGCTGGCACGGTTACGGTGGCCATCACCACTGGGTTTCAAACCGTCCTGCAAGGATGAGTAACGCTACCGGCGGCTTCTCCGGCTCTTCAAGGAGTATAGGCGGGTCTTCCCGCAGCATCGGAGCATCGGCCCGTTCAGTCGGCGTGGCAAGTTCTTCTTCCCGCGCATCAGGAACCCGTTCCGTTTCCACGCGTTCCGGTTCATCCGTATCAAGGAATTACAGCCCTTCCACCAGGAGCGTGACTTCGGTAAGCAGAAGCTCCTCTTCCGCTACAAGGAGTTCTTCCTCAGTCACCAGGAGCAGCAGCACCACTTCACGCAGCAGCTCGTCTTCCGTTAGAAGCGGTAGCACCACTTCACGTAGCAGCTCATCTTCCGTAAGAAGCGGTAGCACCACTTCCAGAAGCAGCAGTTCCACTCCTTCCTACAGGAGCAGCAGCTCTTCGTCCAGAAGCAGTTCTCCTTCCTATAGGAGCAGCTCTTCCTCCACCAGAAGTTCTTCTTCATCAGGAGGTTATTCCGGCGGATACCGTTCATCATCCTCTTCCAGCAGCAGCCGTTCTTCCGGCAGCTATTCCGGTAGCCGCTCATCCGGAGGATACTCCGGTGGAGGCCGTTCCTCATCCGGTGGCTATTCCGGCGGCGGCCGTTCTTCCGGCGGCGGTGGATCCCGTTCATCTTCACACAGGTAGCTTATGAAAAAGACATTTATAGCAACAGTACTTTTTGCGGCGGTATCATTCTCTGCCGCCGCGCAGTCCTGGGATCAGGCCCAGAAGTTCTCTGAGAACATCTATGGCGGCACCGCAAGGAGCATAGCCATGGGTAACGCCCTCACAGCTGTGGGCGGGGATCTCGGCTCAATCGGCATTAATCCCGCCGGCAGTGCCGTCGCTGGTTACACCCAGTTCGTGATCACTCCCTCCCTTTCCATAACGGCAACACAGGCGCAGGGGTATGACTTCGAGGGTCTTGATCCTATCGGCCTTGGAGACCGCGTGTCTACGGGTTATACGCGTATGAAGATGCCTAACATCGGCTTCACCATAAATATGGATACCGGTCGCAGGCATGGCCTGAAGCGTATCTCGTTTGGCTTTGTATCCAATGCCACCAATGATTATACGTACAGGGCCAATGCCCAGGGGCTATACTATGGCAAGTATTCATATTCCGGATCTCTGGCTTCCCTTGCCCAGGGCTATACCCCCGAGGCAATAGGAGGAGACTGGTACAATACCGGATACGGCCTTGAACCGGACTGGAGCGCTATGATGGGGGCGCGCGCCCATCTCTTTGACCATATTGGCGGCACGGATTACCTTGGCGTTACTGATGTTATGGTTGGCGGTAAGCCTGAAGCTGCCGGTCAGCTTTTCCAAAAGTATGGTTACCAGACCAAGGGCTACAAGCATGATGTAGTCCTGAACATGAGCGCAAATTTCGACGACAAATTCTATATCGGCGCAAACATGGGTTTCACCACCCTGTCATATATGGAGTCGGAATACTGGGAGGAAATGCCCGAAGATCCTTCCACATTCCCCCAGATCGAGTATGACGGCGGAGCAACACTTGCCACCCTCAACTCCATCCTTGCAAAGCGCAGTTACAGCGTCACCGGAACCGGTGTCTACTTCAAGGCCGGCCTCCTTTGGCGTCCCTTTGCAGGCCTCAGGCTTGGTGCCGCCATCCAGACTCCTACCCTTGTCAACATGACCGGAAGGTGCACCTGGTATGGTGAAACCTCTCTCAAGGGCATCTATTTCAGCCCTTCCAAGAGTCCTGAGGATGAATGGATATATGCTCTCCGTATGCCATTCCGCTGGAATGCCGGTTTAGCTTACACCTTTGGCAGCTTTGCGGTGCTCAGCGTAGATTATGAGATGGCCGATTATTCCCAGTCCAAGTACCGTGGCCGCAGCGAATTTGGATATTCCTCCGGCGCATGGAATGACCAGAATGCCGATATAAAGGATGCCCTTGGCATTAGCCATAACGTCCGTGTGGGTATGGAATTCAAACCCACGGAGTCCCTCGCTATCCGCGTAGGATACAATTTCCTCTCCGGCTCTCAGAGGAACTGGCTGGTTTGGGACTACAGTGATCCCGCAGATCCCGTCCTCTATCTTCAGGCCCTTACCAAGGACGAGAAGAAGGCCCAGGCCACTCAGCTGGTGAGCTTCGGTGCTGGTTATTCCGCCGGCCATTTCTTTGCCGATTTTGCCGTGCGCCTTCGCTTCATGCCCCAAAGCTACTTCACTCCTTACCGCTATTATACCTCCGGTGCCAATGCCTATGACAAGATTGTAGATATGGCAGCACAGGTCCCTGAGGTGGTTGTATCGGCCACTGGCATAGAGCCGGTCCTTACCCTAGGCTGGCGTTTCTGACAAATTGGCAGATAATTTCTGCTGGCACAGAATTGGATATTTTGTGAGGCGTCGCTCAGGAAAGAGCGGCGCCTTTTTGTAAACAAATAAAAACAAGATATTATGGGTAAAATTATCGGTATTGACCTTGGAACTACCAATTCCTGTGTCGCGGTGATGGAAGGCAATCAGCCCACCGTCATCATCAATAACGAAGGACAGCGTACCACTCCTTCAGTGGTGGCTTTCACAGATGGCGGAGAGCGCAAGATAGGCTCCCCGGCAAAACGTCAGGCTATCACCAATCCTAACAACACCGTATTCTCCATCAAGCGTTTCATGGGTGAGACCTATGACCAGGTGGCAACGGAGGTTGCACGCGTACCTTATAAGGTTTCCCGCGGAGAAAACAACACTCCCCGCGTAGACATCAACGGCAAGCTCTACACCCCTCAGGAGATATCGGCCATGATTCTCCAGAAGATGAAAAAGACCGCAGAGGAATATCTCCGTCAGGAGGTCACTGAGGCCGTCATCACCGTTCCCGCATACTTCTCAGACTCCCAGCGTCAGGCCACCAAGGAAGCCGGCCGCATCGCTGGTCTGGACGTGAAGCGTATCATCAACGAACCCACCGCGGCAGCCCTTGCATACGGCCTTGACAAGAAGGACAAGGATATGAAGGTTGCAGTGTATGACCTTGGCGGCGGTACCTTCGATATCTCCATCCTCCAGCTTGGTGACGGCGTTTTCGAGGTCCTTTCCACCAACGGCGATACACACCTTGGCGGTGACGACTTCGACCAGGTGATCATAGACTGGCTGGCCCAGGAGTTCGCCGCAGAGAACGGCGGCCTTGACCTCAAGAAGGATCCTATGGCCCTCCAGCGTCTTAAGGAGGCTGCTGAGAAAGCTAAGATTGAGCTCTCCAGCCAGACTTCAACTGAAATCAACCTTCCTTACATCATGCCTGTGGACGGCGTTCCCAAGCACCTTGCAAAGACCCTCACTAGGGCTAAGTTCGAGCAGCTCTCAGACGCCCTCTTCCAGCGCTCCATCGCCCCTTGCCGTCAGGCCCTCAGCGATGCCCATCTGAATCCTTCAGACATTGACGAGGTCCTCCTCGTGGGCGGCAGCACCCGTATCCCTTACGTGCAGGAGCTTGTGAAGAACTTCTTCGGAAAAGAGCCCAACAAGAGCGTGAATCCGGATGAGGTTGTAGCTATCGGCGCAGCCATTCAGGGCGGTGTCCTTGCCGGTGATGTGAAGGACGTCCTCCTTCTGGATGTCACCCCGCTTAGCCTTGGCATCGAGACCCTCGGCGGTGTCATGACAAAGCTCATTGAAAGTAACACCACTATCCCTGCCAAGAAGAGCCAGATCTTCTCCACCGCAGCAGATAACCAGCCCGGCGTAGAGATCCGCGTCCTTCAGGGAGAGCGTCCCATGGCAAAGGACAACAAACAGATTGGTATTTTCCACCTGGACGGCATCGCTCCCGCACCCCGCGGCGTGCCTCAGATTGAAGTTACCTTCGATATTGACGCCAACGGTATCCTGAACGTGTCCGCAGTGGACAAGGCTACCGGCAAGGAGCAGCACATCCGCATCGAGGCCTCCAGCGGCCTTTCAGACGCAGAAATCCAGCGAATGAGGGACGAAGCCAAGGCCAACGAGGCAGCAGATAAGGCAGAGAAAGAGCGCATCGACAAGATCAACTCCGCCGACGCCCTCACCTTCCAGGCCGAAAAATTCCTGAAGGAGAACGGTGACAAGGTTCCTGCCGATATAAAGAATGAGGTAGAGACTAATTGCAACGCCCTTAAGGAAGCCGTCAAGGCTCAGAATATGGCCGATATCGACAAGTACTCCGAGGCCCTCAACAAAGCCTTTGAGAAGATGTATCAGGCCGGCCAGCAGGCAGGCGGTCCCCAGGGCGGCCCTCAGGGCCCGTTCCAGGGCGGTCCTCAGCCCGGTCCTCAGGATCAGGGTCCTGATGAGCAATAAGCCCGCGGATTCATACTCTGAGAAGGCGAAGCAGACGCTTCGCTTTTTTTTGTCTTTACCCACCCCCTAAATCCCCCACCTTTGCGGGGGACTTCCGTCTCTTCGCTCCGATTATCGGAAAAAAGTGCTAAATTTGTAAACTTAAATAGAATATATGGGAAGAATCATACTTACCGGAGACCGTCCCACCGGCAAACTTCATCTGGGACATTACGTTGGATCACTCCGCAACCGCGTGCTGCTGCAAAATGAGGGCAATTATGACCGTATGTTTGTGTTCATTGCAGACGTGCAGGCCCTCACAGACAATGCAGACAACCCGGAGAAAGTGCGTCAGAACATCATTGAGGTGGCTCTGGACTATCTGTCCTGCGGCTTGGACCCCAATAAGGTAACGCTCTTCATCCAGAGCCAGATCCCTGAGCTACACGAGATGACCCAGTTCTTCTCTAATCTGGTAACTGTCCAGCGCCTTCAGCGCAACCCTACCGTCAAAACGGAGATGGCACTTCGCGGATTCAGTGGGGAAACGGAGAACGACAACCAGAGGGGCCTGCCGGTCAGTTTCTTCTCATACCCCATCTCCCAGGCTGCCGATATCTGCTTCTGCAAAGCAACCACCGTTCCAGTGGGAGAAGACCAGGAACCTATGATTGAGCAGTGCCGTGAGATTGTGCGCAGCTTTAACGGAACATATAAGTGTGACGTTCTGGTGGAGCCTAATATCCTCCTCCCTTCAAACCTTGCCTGCCGCCGCCTTCCCGGAACAGACGGAAAAGCCAAAATGAGTAAGTCCCTTGGCAACTGCATCTATCTCTCAGATCCCAAGGAAGAGATGGAGAAGAAGGTTAAGGGTATGTTCACTGACCCCGGTCATCTTCGCGTGGAGGATCCCGGAAAGGTAGAAGGCAATACTGTGTTCACCTATCTTGATGCTTTCTGCGAGGACGGAGATTTTGAGAGATTCTGGCCGGAGTACAAGAATCTGGACGAGCTCAAGGACCACTACCGCCGCGGAGGTCTTGGAGACATGAAGTGCAAGAAGTTCCTGATTGCCGTTCTCAATGACCGCCTGGAACCCATCCGTGCCCGCCGTCACGCCTACGAGCAGGACATCCCCGCCGTGTATGAGATCCTTCGCAAGGGTTCAGAAGCCGCCCGTGAGGTTGCTGCCCAAACCCTCCACGAGATGAAGGACGCCATGAAGATCAACTACTTTGACGATGCCGCCCTCATAGCCGAACAGGCTGCAAAGTATCGTGGAGATAAGTGATTGAGCTACAAAGCATTACGTAAAAGCGTCTACCTGATTTCTGGTAGACGTTTTTGCTTATATGATTGATAATGAAATAGTTACTTCCACACGGCACTAGAGTTGCTCAACCGGAATGTCAAAGTAGGTTTCCGGGAATGGCTCCTGCCTCAGGGTGAAGTGCCACCACTCGCTGTCAAGCGGCTTGAAGCCGTGGCGGAGCATTGCGTGCCTAAGGATTAAGCGGTTACTGAACTGCTCCTCAGAGATAACGCGGCCGGCTGGAGAAGGCACGGGATTATAAAGGCCAGTGTCCGGGTCTCCGCAGAAATCCGGATGGCTTTCGGGGCCGAACCAGTCGAAGGTGCCGCCCATGTCCAGTTCCTTTTCCGTGGCCATGTCAAAGAGGGTGAGATCCACGGTGGAACCACGTGTGTGGCCGCTTTTTGCCATGATGTACTCCTGATCAAAGAGGACGCTCTTGTCAAGGTCAGGGTAGAAATAAGCCTTCATAAGGGTGTCCGGGACATTTGCCGCCCAGCGAACAAAATGGTCCACGGCCCGCTGCGGCCTGTAAGCATCGTAGATCTTGAGCCTGTAGCCAAGGGCCTTCACGTCATCAGATACGGCCCTCAGGGAATCGGCCGCCTCCCGGGTGAGAAGGGCGGTTGGCTGGAGATAGCCGTCTATGCGCTCTCCTACAAAGTTATACGTACCAAAGTAACGGATTTCAAGGATGGCATCAGGAACGGCGTCCGTGATGTTTACGAAGGATGACTTGAATTCACTCCTGCCGCAGCAGGCCGATGCCAGTGCTAGGATAAGTCCCAGAATAACAACTCTTTTCATACGGGCAATTATTATTATCCATCAAAATTAAGCATTTTTTCAATAAAAGCAGTAACTTTGGATAACCTAAAACCAGCAATATGCTATCCTTTCTTCTCAGCATCCTGGCCCTTGTGCTTGGCTATATTCTTTACGGAGCATTGGTAGACCGGATTTTCGGCCCGGACCCTTCCCGCAAAACCCCGGCAATTACAAAAGCTGACGGCGTGGACTATATTGCCCTTCCCACCTGGAAGGTTTACATGATCCAGTTCCTCAACATAGCCGGAACCGGCCCCATCTTCGGAGCCATCATGGGTGCAAAATTCGGCCCTGCAAGCTATCTCTGGATAGTCCTTGGCTGCATTTTTGCCGGCGCCGTGCATGACTACATGTGCGGAATGCTCTCCGTCCGCCACGGCGGCGCAAGTTTCCCTGAACTTGTGGGTGATTACCTTGGGAAGCGCACCAAGACCGTGATGCTGGTGTTCAGCATGATCCTGCTTCTCCTTGTGGGAACGGTGTTTGTCTACAGCCCCGCCCTAATCCTTGGAGACATCGCCGGAGACGGCACCCGCGGATCCATCATGCTGTGGGTGGGAGCCATATTCCTATATTATGTAGTGGCAACGCTCCTTCCAATAGACAAGCTCATCGGCAAGGTATATCCCTTCTTTGCGGCTGCGCTTCTTTTCATGGCCGCGGCGCTTATGGTGTGCCTCTTTATGAAGTGGCCTTCGCTTCCGGAAATCTGGGACGGCCTTGGTGGATGGAGTGAGCAGGCCGGCCTCAAGGACCAGCCCATCTTCCCCTGCCTTTTCATCACCATTGCATGCGGCGCAATTTCCGGCTTCCACGCCACCCAGAGCCCGCTTATGGCCCGCTGCATAAAGAACGAGAAACTTGGCCGTCCCGTATTCTACGGCTCAATGATAACTGAAGGCCTTGTTGCCCTCATTTGGGCGGCAGTGTCCTCCTGGTTCTTCTTTGACGGCGGTGCCGCAGAGGTAGGTTCAACCACCGCTGCAGCAGCTCCCACAGTTGTGACCAAGGTGTCAGAGGGCTGGTTGGGGCTCTTCGGCGGCATCCTTGCAATAATCGGCGTAGTGGCCGCGCCCATCACCTCCGGAGACACCGCCTTCCGCAGCGCCCGCCTCATTGTGGCCGATTTCCTCCGCCTGGAGCAGAAAGGCATCTGGAAGCGCCTGTGGATCGCCATCCCCATGTTCGGGGCATCGGCCCTTCTCCTTTGGTATAATATTGCCGATGCAAACGGCTTCAACGTAATCTGGCGCTACTTTGGCTGGAGCAACCAGACCCTGGCCGCATTCATGCTCTGGACCGCTACGGTCTATCTCACCCTGAAACGCCCCGGAGGAGCATTCTTCATTACCCTCCTTCCGGCAATGTTCATGACGGCCGTCTGCACCACCTTCATCCTTGTAGACAAGATAGGCTTCCGCCTTCCTACCGGCCTTGCGCCCTGGATTGGCATCATAACATTTGTCATTTCCGGCCTGCTGTTCTTCCTATGGTACAGGAAGCGTGGGGATAAGTAACTGACAATCAACACAATAATGAAAAACGTCTACCGAATAATCGGTAGACGTTTTTCTGTAATTAACGTAGAATCAGTAACTTACCTCCACGCGGGCTTAAGCCTTGCCATTGGAACCAAGCACATTCACGATCTTGTGGATGTAGAGTTTCTTCATCTCGTCGCGGGCAGGGCCAAGGTACTTGCGGGGGTCAAACTCACCGGGTTTGTCGTGGAAGACCTTGCGGATGGCGGCGGTCATTGCAAGACGGCTGTCACTGTCGATGTTGATCTTGCAGACAGCGCTCTTTGAAGCCTCACGGAGCTGCTCCTCAGGGATACCTACTGCATCAGGGAGTTTGCCGCCGAGCTCATTGATGATGTCTACATACTCCTGGGGAACGGAGCTGGAGCCGTGGAGAACGATGGGGAAGCCGGGGAGCTTCTTTTCAATCTCATGGAGGACGTCAAATGCAAGGGGCGGGGGAACAAGCTTTCCGGTCTTGGGGTCACGGGTGCACTGCTCAGGGGTGAACTTGTATGCGCCGTGGCTGGTGCCGATGGAGATTGCGAGGGAGTCGCAGCCTGTGCGGGTAGCGAAGTCAATCACTTCCTCGGGCTTGGTGTAGTGGGATTCTGCGGCGGAAACCTCATCCTCAACGCCTGCGAGGACACCGAGTTCTGCCTCTACTGTTACGTCGTACTGATGTGCGTAGTCCACAACCTTCTTGGTGAGGGCGATGTTCTCCTCATAGGGAAGTGAGGAGGCGTCAATCATGACGGAGCTGAAGCCAAGGTCTACGCAGCTCTTGCAGGTTTCAAAGCTGTCACCGTGATCCAGGTGCAGGCAGATCTGGGGCTTCTCCCAACCAAGTTCCTTTGCATATTCCACGGCGCCTTCTGCCATGTAGCGGAGAAGGGTCTGGTTGGCATAGTTACGTGCTCCCTTGGAGACCTGGAGGATAACGGGGCTCTTGGTCTCTGCAGCGGCCTGGATGATGGCCTGAAGCTGCTCCATGTTGTTGAAATTGAATGCGGGGATGGCGTAACCGCCGGCAACTGCCTTGGCAAACATCTCGCGGGTGTTCACAAGGCCAAGTTCTTTGTAAGATACCATAACTAATATGAATTAGAATAAAATATTTCTTTAAGCCCACAAATTTAACTATTTTTGCGGAAAAGTAAAAGCGATATGAGCGGTAAAGTACTAATTTTTTCGGCCCCTTCCGGCAGCGGAAAGAGCACCATCGTGAACCACATCCTGGGGCTGCATCCGGAGATAGAGTTCTCAGTATCTGCCACATCCCGTCCCCCCAGGGGAGCGGAGCAGGACGGCGTTGAGTACCTTTTCTACAGCGCGGATGTTTTCCGCCTCATGGTGAGGGACGGAAAGTTTGTGGAGCATGAGGAAGTGTACCCTGACCGCTTCTACGGCACCCTTAAGAGCGAGGTTAACCGTATCTGGGCCAAAGGTCATGTCATTATCTTTGACGTAGACGTAAAGGGAGGCGTATCTCTCAAGAAGTACTTTGGTGACAGCGCCCTCTCCGTCTTTATCCAGGCCCCTTCAGTGGAGGAACTCCGTAAAAGGCTCATAGCCCGTGCCACGGACCCCATGGACGCCATTGAGCAGCGCGTTGCAAAGGCCGCGGAGGAAATGACCTACGCTCCCAAGTTCGATCGCATCCTAATTAACGATGACCTTGAGACCGCCTACCGAGAAGCTGAGAAAATGGTGGATGATTTCCTATGCGGATAGCAGTTTACAGCGGGTCTTTCAACCCTCTCCACATCGGCCATGAGGCCATCATCCGTTTCCTCACGGAGAAGGCGGGATTTGACCTTGTGTACCTTGTTGTGACGCCGCAGAACCCTTTCAAGGACGCCCACAGCCTCCCTCTTGGCAAAACCCGCCTTGACGCAGCGGTGGAAGCCGTCGCCCGCCACCCTGAACTGAAGGTTGTGGTAAAGGACACGGAGCTCCATATGACGCCTCCCCAGTACACCATCCGCACGCTGGATACCCTCAAGGCGGAAGAACCGGAAAACAGTTTCACCCTTGTAATAGGGGCCGATAACCTTGCCTGCTTCAGCGGCTGGCGCTTCCATGAGAGAATCCTCCTGGACTACGGCGTAGTGGTCTTTCCCCGCAAGGGTTACCACCGCGGCCACGCCAAAGCCCGCCTGATGAAGGAGAATCCGCTGTACAGAATCATTCTCCTTCGGGCCCCGCTTGTAACCATCTCTTCAACAGAAATACGTAACGGCCTTCAGGAAGGCAAAGACATGTCCAAATGGCTGATGTAGGAATCCATACGGAAACTGAGCGCAAATTCCTTGTTCTCAGTGACGCTTTCAAGGCTGAGGCTGTTGCCTCACACCGCATAAGGCAGGGATACATAGCCCGTGACAACGGCAACTCAGTCCGCGTACGCATCCTGGACTCTACCGGCATCCTCACAATCAAAGGCCCGTCGGCCGATGATATCTCCCGCACCGAATGGGAAATTGAGATTTCCCTTCCAGATGCCGAGGCCCTCCTCAAGCTCTGCCACGGCGGAATCATTGACAAAACCCGCTACATAGTTCCGGAGGGAGGCACACTGCCGCAGACCGTCGCTTCGCGACCCCTCCCAGGCGCAGCGCTACGTGCAGCTTTGGGCCCCTCCCTCTTACCCGGCCGAGGGTGGCCAGGGGTCTGCGGCAGTGTGCCTCCCTCCGGAAGAGTGTTTGAGGTGGATGAGTTCTATGGGGACAATGAGGGGCTTGTGATGGCGGAGATTGAGCTGGAAAATGCCAATGACCCGTTTGAGAAGCCGTCCTGGCTTGGAAAAGAGGTAACCGGAGACCGGCATTACTACAATTCCTACCTGTCACTTCATCCGTATAAGACCTGGTAGCCCACCAATGGACTCTCTCTGCCGCTCTTAGTCAAGAAAATGGCCTATAACGTGACTAAGATTGTCAGTAGTGACGATCTTAGTCATAAATAAGGGGTAAAATGTGACTAAGATTGCGTATATTTGCACATCAAACCCAAAAAAGTTCTATGAAATACAGATCACTGCTGGTTTTCAGCGTGCTCCTTGCGGCGATAGCCGTGAGTTGTAGCAAGGAAAACGCCTCGAACTCGGTAAAGTACCAGGAGTTCTCGGGCACCGAAGTGGAAGTAGGTGAAAATGCAGGAGCAAACAGGCTCCTAGTCCTCAATGAGGGCAACTTTCCAGGCCCATCTACCCTGGACCTTCTTGACTTCAGATCAAAGACATATTCGGCCAATGTATTTGGCCAGGCTAACCCTGACGTAACTCAGGGAATTGGCAGCACAGGCAACGAACTTGCCGTGGCGGGGGACCGTATCTGGGCCCTCATGAACGCATCCAATCAGGTTGTGGTTATGGATAAAAGCAGTCTTAAGGTGCTTAAGATCCTGGATATCCAGAGTCCTCGTTTTATAGCATCTGACGGTACCTATGCTTACATCACTTCTTATGGCGCCGCCGTTTGGGGAAGCGCCATGTCCCAGAATGGCCTGCTGTACAGGGTGAAACTTGACACCTATGATATTACCAGCCTGGAGGTTGGCCCGCAGCCTGAGGGTGTGGCTGTCAAGGATGGAAAGATATATGTGGCAAACAGCGGCGGCTATAATGCCCTCAAGAGCAATACGGTTATGAGGATTGATGCCGCATCTTTCCAGCAGGATGCCACTTTCTCCGCTCCGGTATCCAACCTTAAGTTGCTGTGGGCATCTGGAGACTATCTCTGGGGAACCAGCTATGACACTTATGGACCCGCTCCGGATTACGCATTTGTATCAGCCGCAAGCCTTTACAGGATGGACAAAGACGGTCATAACCATAAGGTGATAGAGGGAGTATCTCCCAGTTTCGCTACACTTGCAGGTGATACCCTCTATGCTTTCGGATTCGGGACTATGCATAAAGTATCGGCCGACGGAAAGGTGGAAACCCTTACATTCAAAGACCAGGTCATCAAGGTTAAGAAAGAGTCCGATGATGAAGAAGAATTGTTTGAGGAGATTGCTGTCAGTCTTGAAGGGCTGTATATAAGTAACGCCTGCGTTAATCCTTCAAACGGAGATATCTATCTTTCAGTGGCTTCCTATACTGGAAACAGCCGCCTGATATGCGTAGATAAGGATCTTACCTTCAAGTGGGAACTAGAATCCGGAATGGGCGCCGCCCACTTGCTGCTTCAGTAAGCTAAATCTCAACACTCACAGACCCCATGACGTGGAAACCCGGCATGGGGTATTGTTTTACTATTTCGTATCGTGTATCCGTGATGTTGCGCAGCTCCACGGCAAGCCTGAGGCCCCACGGGCCTTTCCAGCTCAAAGTCATGTCCCAAGTGGTGAAGGCAGGAAGGTAGGCCTCCGGGCGGGAGGAGGCGGCAGCGAAACGGACGCCGGTGACCTGCCCGCGGATATCGGCCCTGAAGGACTTCCACGCGCCGAAGATGTTGAAGGAGCCGCTATGCAGCGGGATATACGGAATCTGCCAGGGGTTTGAAGGATCGAAAGCGCGGTTGAAACTGTACCGGGCGGTGATTCCGGCCTGCCATGAGGCTGCTGTATAGGCCGATGTCGCGCTCCACTCGTCCCCGTACACCTGGACATTCCCGATATTGTACATACTCCAGCGGAAGAGGCTTCCGTTGGGGACGGCGATGAGTTTATCCGTGACGTGGTTGAAGTAAAGTTCCTCCCTTATGCGGAAACTCCACGGTCCGAAACTCCTGTCCCAAAGCCACCAGGCGCTAACCTGCCACACTTTTTCCGGCCTGAGGTCACGGCTCCCGACGTTTGTGTAATAAAGATCGTTGAAGGAAGGCAGGCGGCAGGAGCGTTTTCCAAGGAAGCCGAACTCCCAGTCAAACCTCGGATGCCAGTCCACCAGAAGGGCGGGGGAGAGAAAGCGGTAACCGTCGGAGGTGCCTTGATACTGCGCGCTTACCTGAATTCTCCATGGATCAAGGATAAAGGCCGATGAAAACGCCCCCAGGACCTGCTGCCTCCGCGCATTTACATTTGCCGTGAGCCAGTCGGCCTGGGCGTCCACGGCGGCGTTTAGGTGCAGCCAGGGAAGCGCCTGACAGCCAAGCGATGCGGCCGCATATGCGCTCTGGAGATTGTAATTCCACGTAGCGCTTACGGAAGGGTCAAGTTCGGAGACATCTAGATAATCCAGTATGTCAAGGGAGTATCGGCCTTTCACAAGAAGGCTGAGGCCGTGCCCCAGGGACTGTTCTCCGGAAAGCTGTGCAGTAAGGCTGCGGTCATACTGACGGTCATCCGACATGGGGTATTTGCCACTCTGCTTGAACACCGGCCCGGGGATTCCTCGGCCTGCGTCATACCAGTTCACGGAGGCTTCGTATCGGCCTCCACGGGGCAGGAACCACAGGTGACCGGCGGCGCGGAATGCCTTTATGTCGCAGTTCTGACGGGTTAGGAGGGTGTCTTTCCCAAGGTCAAGCGTGTGGAAGGGGTACTGCCCATGAGCGCGGTCGGCTCCAAGACGGAGACGCGCTGCAAAACGTCCCCGGCGGGTTTCCGCGCTGCCGCTGGGGGAGATGGTCCCAAATGCGCCCCCGCGTAGTTTCAGCCGCAGTTTCCTCCCGTCCGGGAGTGAGGACCTCAGGTGCAGGGAGGATGCGCTTCCGTATTCCCTTGCCGTCTGCACCAGGGCCGATTTCTGCCCGGCATAGAGCTCAATCGTTTCAAGGTCTTCGGTGAATAACCGGCCCAGGTCCACCTGCGCGTTCTGGGCGTTGTCTATGGGCACTCCGTCAAGGAAAATGGCCGTATGGGCGCTTCCAAGGCTGCGTACATTCACGGTTTTGAGGCCGCCCACGCCGCCGTAGTCGCGGAGCTGGATGCCGCTGAAATCCCGGATGGCATCTGCGGCTGATGCAGCGTCCCTGAGTACCACGCCGCTCACGCTTTCAGATGGCGGAGATACGTTACGGCGGGCTGTTACGCTGGATGCCTCAAGCGTATCAGGAGGAGAAACTAAAAGGGCTGCTATGAAGGCAAGGTTCATTCAGAAAGAGCCTTCAGAATGGCTTTGGTGGTGTTTACGGCCTTCCTGGAAGGGAAGTCGAAGGGAAGTTTTGGGCCGTCTCCCGTGCGAAGAACCGCAGCAAAGGTTCCGGGGGTGGAGGTCTCCTCAAGGATTGCTTCTATGAACTGATGGTACCGCCAGGTGGAAAAGTCAAGGACAAGGTGCCCGCCGGCTTCCGATACGCTTCCGTATGCCCTTAGGACATCGGCAAGCTTAGCCTTTGCGGCTTCCGGATTATCGGCCTTGAACAGCGCAGTCCCGCTGTCCATGAGTTTAACCATCAGGATACTAGACATAATAATGAAGTTTTTGCACTGCAAATTTAGGAAAAATCTTATATTTGCGTATTCAAATCCAAATTCAAAACTATGCGTAAAGTTTATCTCCTTATGGCAGTTGCCGCTATCGTGGTGGTGGGCTGCAAGAACATCGGCTCAAAGAAGGCCGCACAAGAGGCCGCCGCTGCAGAAGCCGCAGCAGAAGAAGCTGCTGCAGCACAGGCAGAACGTATCAATAAGGCCATCGAAGAAGTTGAGGCTGCAGAGAATATGACAGCCCTTGAGGCCGTTGAGGCCCTCTCCCGCGCCCAGCTGGTTGAAGGCGAAGCCCTCTCCGATGAACTCGCCGGCAATCCTGATTTTGCAGTTCCTTTTGCCGCAGTTGAGGAAAAGCCTTCATTTGGCGGCGGTGACGCAAATGATTTCTCAAAGTGGGTTGCAGAAAACATCGTTTATCCCCAGGACGCTCAGGACCGTCAGGTGGGCGGAAGGGTAATTCTCCAGTTCACCGTGAGCAAGGAAGGAGATGTCAAGGATGTATCCGTCCTCAAGGGCGTGGATCCGGTACTTGACGCAGAGGCTGTCCGTGTAGTGTCCGCTTCTCCCAAGTGGGCTCCCGGCAACCAGAACAGCATTCCCGTGAACGTAAAGTACACCTTCCCCGTAGTCTTCAAGCTCAACTAAGCGCCCTCTATTTGAACTTTATTGCAGTCCCCGGTTCTTTGTAGCCGGGGGCTGCTGTTTTTGGTGCGTGGCGGCTTTGAGTTTTGAGAGAAATTACTTACATTTGTATGCTTTAGTTGAAGAAAACAAAAAAGAACCATATATGAAACTTACTATCTCCAGTACCAATCTTCTGAAGGCCCTCATGGACGTCTCCAAGGCCATCCCGTCAAAATCTCCGCTTCCCATCCTGGAGAATTTCCTCTTCGTCCTCAAGGAGGGCGTCCTGGAAATTACCGCGTCGGATTCAGAACTTACGCTCCGCACCCGCATTGAGGCGGAAGGCTCAGAGGAAGACGGCTCCATTGCCGTTCCCGCACGTCATATGATAGACCTCCTGAAGGAGCTCCCGGATCTTCCGCTTTCTATCAAGACTGTTTCTGACAGCTCATTCGAGTGCAGCTGGGGCAGCGGTAACTCCGCCCTCCCTTACTTCCCGGCCGCGGATTATCCTGAGATCAAGTCTACCGGAGATGACGCCATCACCGTGGAATTCCCCGCAGAATCCCTTGTGGAAGGTATCCAGAGCACTGTTTATGCCACTGCAGATGATGAAATCCGTCCCGCCATGAACGGTATCTTCTTTGATATGGACGTGAACAGTACCACCCTTGTGGCATCAGATTCCCACAAGCTCATCTGCTACACCACCAAGGACGTAAAGGCCCCGGAGAAAGCTTCCTTCATCCTTCACAAGAAGCCCGCAAGCGTGCTTCGCTCAATCATCGGCAAGGATGTGGAGAACGTGAGCATTTCATTTGACTCTTCATCGGCCCAGTTCAGCTTTGGCGCTACAACCCTCATCTGCCGCCTGGTGGTGGGCAAGTACCCCAAGTACCGTGACGTTATTCCCCTGAACAACTCCAACGTCCTTCATATAGACCGCCAGCTTCTCCTGAACACCGTAAAGCGCGTTGCGGTGTGCGCCAACAAGGCCTCCAACCACATCAAGCTCACCCTCAAGGAAGGCCAGCTGGAAGTATCGGCCCAGGACCTTGGCTTTGCGCTTGCCGCCTATGAGAAGATCATGTGCAACTACTCCGGAGATGAGCTCACCATTGGCTTCAAGAGCACTTTCCTCACGGAAATCCTTGCCAATATGAACTGCAATTCCCTGGTTGTGAAGTTTGCCGATGCCCGCCGCGCAGCCCTTATCCTCCCCGCAGAGGAAGAGGCGGAAACCGAGAAGGTTTGCGGAATTCTTATGCCGATAATGATCCAATAGAATCGCTGAATCAGGGTATCTCTTTCTGAACCGTCGCTTCGCGACCCCTCCCACTTCGTGGGCCCCTCCCTCTTACACGGCCGAGGGTGGCCATGGGTTCAGAAAGAGATACCCTGATTCGTGCTAGTACCTTATTGCTATGGAACTGAATCTGGAAAGACCATTACTTTTTTTTGATATAGAAAGTACTGGATTGAATATTGCCACGGACGGCATCATTGAGCTAAGTTTTGTGAAGGCGTTCCCGGGAGGGGAGACCAGGGTTAAAACCTGGAAGATCAAGCCCTGGGACTATGTGAATCACTGTGTGATCCATATCAATCCGCAGGCATCGGAGGTGAACGGTGTGAAGGACGAGGACCTTGTGGACTGCCCCAAGTTCATAGAGGTTCTGCCGGAAGTGGCAGAGTGGCTGGAGGGGAGTGACCTTGCAGGATACAATTCCGCCAAGTTTGACCTTCCTCTTCTGGCCGAGGAAATTGAGCGTGTACGTGAGTACTGTGGTACCCGCCTCAAGGATGAAAAATCGGCCCCCAAGGCCCAGGAGATGCTCTCTCTCATAGAGAAACTTGACCTTCATTCCTGCAAGATGGTGGACGTCCAGAATATCTTCCATCATTTTGAGCCCCGTAACCTCAGGGCTGCTTACCGCTTCTACTGTGGCGGAAAGGACTTTGAGAACGCCCATACCGCAGAGGCCGATACCCTTGCAACGTATGAGGTCCTGAAGGGCCAGCTTGACCGTTACAAGGAGCCTACGGAGTATCAGCCGGAAGTCCTTAAGAATGACGTTGACGCCCTTGCAAAGATAGGTGCCCGTTCCAAGACCGTTGATTTTGCAGGCCGATTGATAGAAGGTGAGGACGGGGAGCCTGTTATCAGTTTTGGAAAGCACAAGGGCCGCACTGCACGTGAAGTGTGGAACACGGAGCCGTCATACTATGCCTGGATTGAGGGCGGAGACTTCACCCTTGACACCAAAAGGCAGTTTGCCCTCCTTAAGGCCCGCTTCCAGAAGGAGCGCAAGGAAGCCCTTAACAGGCCCGCCACGGACGATGAACTCCAGGGCCTTGCAAGTAAGTTCAACACGGGCAAACTTTTCTAAAGGTTCGGCACGGAGTTTGAGCTATCTCCGCGCGGAAAATGTTTAAAAAAGAAATACTATGAAAAAAGGATTCTTGACTGTACTGCTTTCAGTACTGGCAGGCGGTCTTACCGCCTATGGCGTAGTGAAAGTAACCGGACCACAGGCCGCCCAGGCCACTGTTGTGAAAGATTCGCAAGGGAATGCAGTGGAGTACCGCACTGTCAATTTGGCAGACTCCGACTACCCTGATTTTACCTATGCCGCAGAAACCGCCGTCGAGGCCGTGGTATACGTGGAAGTAACCGTCCAGGGCCGCCAGCAATACCAGAACATAGACCCGTTCTTCCGCTTCTTCTTTGGCGATGAATTCTCCCAGCCCCAGTACCGTGAGCAGAAGGGTAGCGGCAGCGGCGTCATCATCCGCCCTGACGGGTATATTGTGACCAACAACCACGTTGTGGCCGGCGCCACAAAGATTTCCGTGACGCTCAACGACAATTCCCAGTACGATGCTACCGTTGTGGGTACAGACCCCGTCACAGACGTTGCAATCATAAAGATCGACGGCGCAAATCTTCCTACAATCCCGCTTGGTGACTCCGATAAACTCCGCCTTGGAGAGTGGGTCCTTGCAATTGGCTCACCCCTTGGCGCACAGCTCAGGAGTACCATTACCGCAGGTATTGTATCGGCCAAAGGACGCTCAATGCCGGACGGTTCAGGAGAATTCAAGATTGAGTCCTTCATCCAGACCGACGCTGCAGTGAACCCCGGCAACTCCGGTGGCGCCCTTGTTAACAAGAAGGGTGAACTGGTGGGCATCAACACCGCCATTGTGTCCCAGACAGGTGCCTACAGCGGATATTCCTTCGCCGTTCCCGTGAACATTGTGAAGAGGGTGGCCGGAGACCTCATTGACTACGGCTCCGTCAAGCGCGCAATGCTGGGCATCACGATGGGCAGCGTGGACAAGAAAATTGCCGACGAAATGAAACTTTCCTCCGTTTCAGGCGTATATATTAACGAGGTTTTGAAAGGCAGCGCCGCGGAAAAGGCCGGTCTTAAGAAAAACGACGTAATCGTAGCCATTGACGGTGAGAAGATTACAGACGCTTCATCCGTACAGGCAAAGGTGAGTGGATACCACCCCGGAGACCAGGCCGATATTCTCTATTTCAGAGACGGAAAAGAGGCCCGCACCACTGTGGTTTTCCAGGCCGCTTCAACCGAGAACGGTGAAGTGGACGCGGACGGAACCGTCGCTTTCTACGGAGCAAAGCTCAGGGCCGCCCAGAAGGGCGTTGAGATAGTTTCCGTAGGGCAGGGCAAGATGGCCGATGCCGGAGCCAAGGAGGGCGGAATCATCCTCTTTGTAAACGGAGATGCCGTTGCAAAACCTCAGGATGTTGTGGCCAAGGCCAAGAAAGGCGCCCGCGCGGTATATATTGAAGGTATAGACGCAAACGGCAAGACTTTCTACCTGGCATTTGGGAAGTAGAAATTTTTAGCACACATGAGGCAATTAAAGATTACAAAGTCCATCACCAACCGCGAGAGCGCGTCACTGGACAAGTACCTGCAGGAGATCGGCCGTGAAGAGCTGGTAACTCCGGACGAGGAAGTAGAACTGGCTCAGCGTATCCGTAAAGGAGACCAGGAGGCACTAGAAAAGCTCACAAGGGCAAACCTGCGTTTTGTGGTATCCGTCGCAAAGCAGTACCAGAACCAGGGCCTTAGCCTTCCGGACCTTATCAACGAGGGAAACCTTGGTCTTATCAAGGCCGCAGAGAAGTTCGATGAAACCCGTGGCTTCAAGTTCATCTCATACGCAGTGTGGTGGATCCGTCAGAGCATCCTCCAGGCACTGGCAGAGCAAAGCCGTATTGTCCGTCTTCCCCTTAACCAGGTTGGTTCCCTGAACAAGATCAACAAGGCCCTGGGTAAGTTTGAGCAAGAGTACGAGCGCCAGCCTTCCAATGAGGAACTGGCAGAGATGATAGACATCCCCAAGGACAAGATATCCGATACCCTCCGCGTGGGCAGCCGCCATGTCAGCGTAGATGCCCCCTTCGTGGAAGGCGAGGACAACTCCCTTCTGGACGTTCTCCCCAACGACGATTCCCCGTCGGCCGATAAAACCCTTGTGAACGAGAGCCTCAACACAGAGATCGAGCGCGCCCTTTCCACCCTGACTGACCGTGAAAGGGAGATCATCAAGAGCTTCTTCGGTATCGGCTGTCAGGAAATGACCCTTGAAGAGATTGGAGAGCGCTTCGGCCTCACACGTGAGCGCGTGCGTCAGATTAAGGAGAAGGCTATCCGCCGTCTCAAGAGCCCTTCACGCAGTAAACTTCTTAAGAGCTATCTTGGATGACCCCGGAATCTTTTATTCAGAATAAGGCCTCTGAGGCCATCAAGGCAATCTATGGAACTGAAGTGGCGGAAACGTCACTTCAGGTTTCTGTTACCCGCAAGGAGTTTGAGGGAGACTACACCCTTGTCACTTTCCCTCTCCTTAAGATCACCCGTCAGGCACCGGACGTTACCGGTAACGCAATAGGGGAGTGGCTGGTTTCCAATGTTCCGGAAATATCGGCCTTCAACTCCGTGAAGGGCTTCCTTAACCTTTCCTTCTCGCCGGTTTACTGGAACGAGTCCCTGAAGGCAATCGCTGAGGCTCCGGATTACGGTCAGCTGCCCTCTACCGGCCGCCGCATCATGGTGGAATTCTCTTCCCCCAATACCAACAAGCCCCTTCACCTAGGCCATATCCGCAACAACCTCCTTGGCGACAGCGTGTCCCGTATCCTCAAGGCCTGCGGCAACGACGTTGTGAAAAGCACAATAGTGAATGACCGCGGCGTGCACATCTGTAAGAGTATGTACGCCTGGGAGAAGTGCTTTAACGGCGCCACCCCTCAGAGCACCGGCAAGAAGGGAGACCATCTTGTAGGAGACTGCTACGTGGCCTATGCCCAGATGGAGAAGGAGCATCCGGAGGTAATAGATGATGTCCACAAGATGCTTGTGGACTGGGAGAAAGGAGACCCTCACGTACGTGAACTCTGGGCCATGATGAACGGCTGGGTGTATGCCGGCTTCGATGAGACTTACGCAGCCCTTGGCATTACCTTCGACCAGGTGGACCATGAAAGCGAAACCTACCTCCTTGGTAAGGAACTGGTCCAGAAAGGCCTCAAGGAGGGTGTCTTTGTGAAAGACCCTGACGGCAGCGTGTGGTGTGACCTAACCGCCGACGGCCTGGACCGCAAGCTGGTCCTCCGTGGAGACGGAACTTCCGTGTACATCACCCAGGACCTTGGTACCGCAGAGCGCCGCTTCCAGAATTTCAAGCTGGATTCCCACGTTTACGTGGTGGGTAATGAGCAGGACTACCACTTCCAGGTGCTTAAGCTCATCCTCAAAAAACTTGGCTTTGACTGGGCCGATCAGATTTATCATCTGAGTTACGGCATGGTGGAGCTCCCTGAGGGCAAGATGAAATCCCGCGAGGGCACGGTTGTGGATGCCGATGACCTCATTGAGAACATGTACCTTGAGGCAAAGAAAACCTCAGAGGAAAGTGGCAAACTGGCCGATATCTCCCCCGAGGAAAAGGACAGGCTCTATCATATGATCGGCCTTGGCGCCCTCAAGTACTTCATCATCAAGGTGGATCCCAAGAAGACCATGCTCTTCAACCCCAAGGAAAGCATTGACTTCAACGGCAACACCGGTCCTTTCATCCAGTACACCCACGCCCGTATCTGCAGTATTCTCCGTAAGGCAACCGTTGCTTTCGGCCCTTCAGATATTGCCGCGGATGCCCAGCCATCGGCCAAGGAAGTGCGTCTTGTCAAGCTCCTTGACCTCTATCCCGGAAAGGTGGCAGAGGCCGGCGCTGCGCTTAGTCCCGCCGTCATTGCCAATTACGCCTATGATCTTGCCAAGGAGTTCAACCAGTACTACCACGACACCCCCATCCTCAAGGAAGAGAATGAGGCTGTCCTCAAGTACCGCCTGGAACTGATTGCCGTCATGGCCCGCACGCTCCGCAGCGCCATGGGCCTGCTGGGAATTGAACTTCCGGAAAGGATGTAAAGTGGTCCTGGCGCGTAATTCGCTGTCTTACAGTTGTTTATATAAAGTCGGGTGCACCTGCAAGTGCACCCGACTTTGCGTATATCGTTGATTGTGAGTAAGTTACTTGGCAGCCGGCTTTCGTTGTTTGGCAATATCCACCACGGCTACAACCACAGAGCTTAGTAGCAGGGCTATTGTATCGGCCGTAAGGTCAAGAGGATCTCCGCTGCGGTATTTGGTGAGGTGAGCCTGGCCCCATTCCGTTCCAAAGGCAAGCAGAAGGCCGATAATAAAGGTGACACCCACAAAAAGCAGGGTGCTCTTTACCGTTTCCGTGAACCTGTCAAATGCAAAGAAGGCCAGGATTGGGAACGGGAAGAACATTATGAAATGCGCCAGCTTGTCCGTTGGAATGCCCAGGAAGGACATGGGAACGGAAGGGGTATTGTCAAAATGGCCGAAGCAGAGGAAAAGAACCCCTGCTACATAAAGCCAGAAAAGTATCTGAAACGCTATCTTATTGCCGCGACTCATTAAAAACGCAGTTCCCCAAAGAATTCCGGCCTGTGGAAGTCCGGCTGGGGAGTATCTATGGGAGCCCAGCTTACATAATGAGGATGGGCGGTTTTGTCTCCGCACTTGTAGAAGTTGGCGCGGATCTTTTTAGGAAGATTCTCAGGGTCAATGCCGATTAACTCGAACGGTATGATGATGCATACGCGCCAGTTCTGGAGGCCTTCCTTTTCTGCATCCACCTTACTCACGGAAGCAAAACGGGCGATGGCCTTCATCTCTTCTTCCGGACGTGCTGTGCGGTGATTGCGGTCAGGACCTGCGCAGGCAAGGACCTTTCCAAGGGCATTGATCTCAAAGTTGTAATATACGGAGCCGTCAGGATCCTGAACGAAGAACTCCACGCAGCTGTCTTCCCACTGGGAACCGTTGTCCTCCTTATTCTCTGCCCTGAGGTCAAGGCCGCTTACGCGGAAATCCACCACCAGGGAGCCTTCCGTGCGGGCAATTCTCCCTGCACACACAGGAGCATAGGGATATTCAGAAGGCCAGTTGACCGTATTCACGTCAAAACGTGCGGCCTGAAGCTCCATTACGCTGTCAAGGTCCAGGGTGTCAAAGTTTACAAGGGGTACTTTAATGGTTTTCATAGGGCTTGCATGTCGTTAAGTTTCCTGTAATATCCGTTGAGGGCAATTAGTTCGTCGTGGCGGCCGCGCTCCACAATGCGGCCGTCCTGCATCACAATGATTTCATCGGCATTCTTGATGGTGGAGAGCCTGTGGGCGATGGCAATGGTTGTACGGGTGCTCATAAGGCGGTCAAGGGCGTCCTGCACAAGGCGCTCACTCTCCGTATCCAGGGATGCCGTGGCCTCATCCAGAATGAGGATGGGAGGGTTCTTGAGGATGGCGCGGGCAATTGAAAGCCTCTGGCGCTGGCCGCCGGAAAGCTTGGATCCGCGGTCTCCGATGTTTGTCTCATAGCCCTCCGGCTTCTCCATGATGAAGTCGTGGGCATTGGCAATCTTTGCCGCCGCAACCACCTGCTCCATTGTGGCGCCTTCCACGCCAAATGCTATGTTGTTGAAGATTGTGTCGTTGAAAAGGATGGGCTCCTGGTTCACGTTGCCCATAAGTGCGCGGAGATCCTTTACCGCAAGGTCCTTGACGTCCTTTCCGTCAATGGTAATCCTGCCGCCCGTAACATCCCAGAAACGGGGGATAAGGTCTACCAGGGTTGATTTTCCGGCGCCGGATTCTCCCACAATTGCTATCATCTTGCCGCGTGGGATCTCAAGGTCTATCCCACGGAGGATCTCACGTGAGGAGTCGTAGCTGAAACGCACGCCTTCAAAGCGTATAGCATCCTGGAAGGACTCCATGGGAAGGGGGTTCTGAGGGTCCTTGATGGGGTTGTCGTACTCCAGGATCTTGTTAATCCTTTCCATGGACGCCAGGCCCTTGGGAATACGGTAGGTGGCGGTGGAGAGTTCCTTGATGGGCTCAATCACGGAGTACAGGATCACAAGGAACAGGATGAACTGGGAAGCATCCATGAAGGTGCCTCCAAACAGGCCCCTGCCGCGGATGATCATGGCGCCGCCTACGCAAAGGGCAATCATGAGCATTGTGGTGCCCAGGAATTCGCTCACGGGATGGGCGGTAAGCTGGCGGGTAGAGACCTTGGCAATCTTACGGCGCATACGGTCCGTGACATTGCCAAAGCGCTTTGACATGGTTTTCTCTGCGTTGAAAGCCTTCACAATCCTGAGGCCGCCAAGGGTTTCATCCACCTGCGACATTGTGTCACTCCAGAGTTCCTGCGCCTCCAGGGAACCTCTCTTAAGCTGCTTGCCTATGACCCCCATGATCCACACGAACCCCGGAGTGAAGAGGATGGTGAAAGCCATCATGTCAGGGCTCAGGAAAGTAAGGAAGGCAAAATACATCACAATAAGGATGGGGTCCTTGATAAGGATGAAGATAGAGGCGGTGATGGAGCTTTCAACCTCTGAGACGTCTCCGGTGATACGGGCAATGATGTCTCCCTTACGCTCCTCGGAGAAAAAGCCGATGGGAAGGGACAGAATCTTGTTATATATGCGGCAGCGGAGTTCCTTCACAATACCCGTTGAAATGGGCACCATCACAGCGTTTGAGCCAAAGTAGCAGCTGGTCTTGAGCAAGGTGAAGAAGATCATTGTGCCGCCAAGGAGGATGAGGGTGTTCATGAGCCCGAACTTCCCGGCAAAATCCGACACATAGAAGTAGAAATTGTTCACCAGGGTATCCTTGAAGCTGCCCGTGCCCCAGGGAATAAACTCATAGGCCTCCACCTCTGAATTTACCTTGAACAGGATATTGAGCAGCGGCACCAGCACCGTAAAGGAGAATATATTGAATATGGCCGATAGTATGTTGAGAAACACAGCCCCGGCCAGATATCCTTTGTACGGAGAGGCGTACTGCCTCATCATTTTGAGGAATTCCTTCATAGGTTACAAAGATAGCAAAAAAACCTTACAGCACCTTGTCCAGCCAGTAGAAGATGAGGCGGATGCGGTCCTTGAGGACGTCGTAGTCCAGTGAGGCAGCGTTGTCGGACGGCTTGTTGTTGTTCAGGGTGATGCCGGAAGTGAACATGACTGCGGGAATCTTGTGCTCCAGGAAGATGCGTTGGTCGGAGATGCGGCGGTAGAAAAGCCGCGTGAAGTCCTTGCTGCCGTAATAGTCATAGCCAAGCTCCAGCCCGAAGCCCTTTCCCTTATTAGCCGATTCCAGCGAGGAGCGGTGGGAAACGGCGTCATCAGAGAGCATCATAAGGAAGCGCGGATTGCCGTCCGTAAGAGGGGCAGTTGTGCCTCCAATCTGGTCCAGATTCACCACCAGGGATATCTGTGAGGCCGATACTGGCTGCCCGGAAACGGGGTCAAGAAGCTTCTTGCTGTCTATCTGCCGCCACAGTTCCACGGCGCCGGCCTGGTTCTTCTCCTTGCCATCAAGCGCAACCAGGATCAGTGAGTGCCGGTAGATCTTGTGGCAGGTGTTCATCCGGTTCACCATTGCGGCAAGTTCCAGAAGGGCGGCAACGCCGGAGGCATTGGCATCTGCCCCGGGATAGAAAGTGCCGTTGAGGGTGCCAAGGTTGTCATAGTGGGCCATTACCACAATGTAGCGGGCGGGGGTGGAACTGCCGGGAATAAGGCCGATAACATTCCGGCCCATGCCCTCCGAGGTGCTGAAGCCGTGGAGCCACGCCCCGCCAAGCGGCTGGAGCCCAAGGACGCGGAAATTACCGTCCAACCAGTCGGCCACCTTATGCGCCCCCTCAGAGCCGGTTGCACGGCCGCCGAGGGCGGGATCTGTGAGATATTCTACGGTGGAGCGGATGTGCTCCTTATTGAGAACCATATCGGCATTCATGGGGCTTATGCTATATCGGACGCTTTGTGCCTGAGCCGCCGCAGTCCCCACCATAAGGCCGAAAATGATTAAAATTTTTACTAACTTTGTCATTTGGTGCGAAATTAGCTATTTCACTCAAGAAAAGGAAATTTTTTTGATGGTAAAGCCTCTGAAAATACTCTTTATTTGCCTTCTGCTTTGCATGGGAATCAATTCCCGTGCCCAGTGGGATAAAGACGTGTTCTCTTTCAGGGGCCGTACCGCCCTCCAGGACGGCCGCCTTGGTGAAGCCGTGGCCAATTTCAACATCCTGGCGCAGCTTGACTCAACGGACCACTGGACCTTCTTCTACAGGGGTATAGCCAAATACAACCTTGGGGATATCCGTGGCGCCAGGGCCGATTTTTCCACAGCCGTGCGCCTTAACCCCGTGTTCACTTCAGGCTATCATTACAGGGCCATTACTGAAAGCCGCACCGGAGACTACGACGCCGCCCTCCAGGACCTTGAAAGGGCCATAGAACTGAGGCCCGGCTCCCACGGCCTGTATTTCACCCGCGGCGTCACATTTTTTCTGAGCCGCCAGTTTGAGAGTGCCGTAAAGGACTTTGACAAATATATAAGGAAGGAACCCAAGGATCCCGCGTCCTACCTTAACCGCGGCGCATCATATCTCTTCCTTGGGGACACTACAAAGGCCCTGGCCGATTACAACCACGCCATCAAGATAGACCGCTTTGAGCCTGAGGGTTACATCCGTCGCGGCGGCCTGGAGGCATCCAGAGGGCAGTTTGACGATGCCCTGGCGGATTTTAACAAGGCCATAGACCTTGATTCAACCCTTACCCTGGCTCATTTCCAGAGGGCCCTTGTGAATGCGGAAAAAGGTAATCTGAAGGAAGCCATGAGTGACCTTAATACCGTTCTCAAGTACGAGCCCGGCAACGCCCTCACGCTATATAACAGGAGTCTTCTGAGCGCCCAGGTGGGAGATTATGACGGAGCCCTGGCCGATATGGACAGGGTGCTTGCCATCAACCCCGGCAACGTCCTTGCATACTTCAACCGGGCCAGCTTCTTCATAGAGATGGAGCGCTGGGACGACGCCCTGGCGGACTACAATAAGGCAATAGAGCTGTACCCGGACTTTGCCAAGGCCTATATGAACAGGGCCTACGTTGAGCTCCAGCTGGGCATGAACCGCGCTTCCAAGGAGGATTACCGCACCGCAAGAAAGAAAGTGGCTGAGTATGAGAAGGCCACCGCCTCCGGGGCCGATTTCTCCGACACCACAAAGAAATACTCCTCCCTCCTTGCCCTGGATGCCGATTTCGCGCGTAACGGCGGCTTTGAGGACGAGATGCTCCGTCACCGTGACGTGGACATCAACCTCAAACCCTTGTACCGCTTTGTGATAGCAGGCGCTTCAGGCGGCGGGGCCAACATCCTCCAGCACAGGTATGAGAACAAGCTCTTGGATACCTTCATGGCATCCATGGAGGTCCCCGTGGAGGTGAGCTCCGGCGCTGCATCAATCCCAGCCGGGGAGGATTTGCTCCAGAAGCCTGTGAAGGGGTCCTTCGAGAAAGGCCTCCAGGATATGGGCTCAAGGCAGTACTCCAAGGCCCTCGGGCACTTTACGGACGCCGCAGATGCAGAGCCCGTGGGACCCTATGATGCCTACTACAAGGCGTTCTACCTTATGAACAGGGCTGCGCTGAGGGCGGAGATGATAGAGTTCATAGCGTCCTTCGAGTCAAATGTCCAGACCCTCACCATGGACGACAAGGGAAATACACGCGCCCGTGTCCGTGAGCAGGTTACCCGTGAGTATGACTATTCAGAGGCCCTACAGGATATGGAGGCCGCAGCCGCGGTGCTGCCATCCGTTCCGTATATCCAGTTTAACCTTGGCAATCTCTACTGCCTTAGTTCACGCTTTGTGCAGGCAATTGAGAGTTATGACAGGGCTATTAAACTGTACCCCTGGATGGGGGACGCCTATTTCAATAGGGGGCTCGTGCTTATCTATCTCAAGGACCGGGAGAAAGGCTGCATAGACCTTTCCCGTGCCGGAGAGCTGGGCGTGGAAGGTGCTTATGGCGTTATTTCCCGATATTGTGACAAGGAGGAGAGGCCGTGATGAGGTTTGTGAGTTTCTCCAGCGGCAGTTGCGGCAACTGCTACCTGCTGCTTGGCCCGTCTTCCGGCATAATGATAGATGCCGGGGTGGGAATTCGCCGCGTGAAAAAGGAGCTTGAGGCCCTCAAATTGGGCTATGACAATATATCGGCCATCCTGATAACCCACGACCACGGAGACCATATCCGGTCCCTGGGCTCTTTCTGCAAGAGGCTTACCCCGCCGGTGTGGACTACTGAGCGGCTCCACGACGCCCTGGCTTACCACCCCTTCACAAGGGATTGGGTGGGACCCTGCCGCCAGGTGCTTGAACCGGGCGTTTGGAACCCCGTGACGGAGGATTTTGACGTGCGTTTCTTTGTGGTTCCCCACGACTCCACCCAGTGCGTAGGATACGTGATCCGCTGCGATGAGGAACTATTTGTCCTTATGACAGACCTTGGGCATGTGACGCCGGAGGCCCTCAAATGGGCGTCGGTGGCGCAAACCGTGGTGGTGGAGTCAAACTATGACTTTGATATGCTCATGGGCGGCTCATATCCTCAGGTGCTCAAGGACCGTATCAGCCATGGAATCGGCCATCTCTCAAATGACGCCTGTGCCGATGCCATATGCCGGTTCATGCACCCCGGCCTCCGCAATATCTTCCTTTGCCACCTAAGCGGCAACAACAATACCCCGGAGCTGGCGTATGACAGCGCCCTTGCCGCACTGGAGTCAATGGGTATAGAGAAGGGAAGTGTGGCCCTGAGGGTCCTCAGAAGGGGAGAGGCGTCTCCTCTACTTACCCTTTAGCCAGGCGCCGCTTGCAAGGCGGATAATAAAGATGGTGCCCCTGAAGCATAGTTCCACCGCCATGCACATCCAGAATCCGGGAAGGCCGTAGATGCGGGTGATGAATATGGCCGGGATAATCCTTACAAACCACATTGATCCAAAGTTCATGAAACTTGGGATCTTTGTATCGGCCGCACCAACAAATGCTCCATATATCACAAGGGATGCAGCGTAGCCAAGTTCCGCCCAGGCCTCTATCCAGAGAACGCGTGCTCCAAGGTCTATCACGGCGGCGTCCGGAGACATTATTCCCATCATCTGAGGGGCAAAGATCCACATGAGGATAGCAAGGAAGCCCATGATGCCCATGCCCATAAGGGTGGTTATCCATGCAAAGCGCTTTGCCATGGGTTTACGCCCAGCGCCTATGGACTGGCCCACAAGGGCCGTGGCTGCATCGGCAATACCAACTCCAGGCATATAGCACAGGCTCTCAGCGGTGATTGCAAAGGAATTGGCCGCTATGGCGATGGTGCCAAGCGGGGCCACTATCATGGTTGCTGCAATGTATCCGCCTCTCATGAGGATGTTCTGGAGGGCCATGGGGCCGCTGATTCCAAGGGCCTTATTAATAACCGTCCTGGTGGGCCTGTAGCTGCCTTTTTCCTGGGTGAGGCCAAGTTCCTTTGACCGGAAGGCAAGGAAGGAGAACATGGCTATTCCGGTCACTACCTCTGCAAGGCCGCTGCCAATGGCCGCCCCCACAACGCCCATGTCCAGGGCGTAGATGAAAACGTAGTTGAACACCACGTCAAGGACGCACATCCCAATGCTCAGGATGCTTGGAACCTTCATGTTGCCGCTGGCCTGGAGCATGTACGCGCAGGTCCAGTCAAGTGCCATTGCGGGCATGAAAAGGGACATTATGAAGAAGTAGCTGGTGGCATCCTGGCTTATGTCGGGGCCGCCTCCCAGCCATGCGGGAAGGAAGGGGGAGAGGCATATGCCGATAAGCGCAAGGATCCCGCTGAAGACAAGAGCGCAAACAAGGCCCTGGCGTACCACGGACCGTGCTCCTTCAAAATTGTTGGCCCCAACAGCATGCGCCACCTGAACGGAGAAACCGCTGGTTGCGGCCATCCCAAAGCCTCCGAAGAGCCAGAGGCATGTGGATACAAGGCCGATAGAAGCTCCCGCAGCAGGCCCCAGATGCCCCACCATTGCGGTGTCTATGTACTGCATCATGACGGAGGAGAGCTGGGCAAGGATGGCGGGGTAGCTCATGGACAGGCACAGTTTTATCTGCTGCCCGGTGGTGAGCTGCCCTCCGCCGCGGAGTATTCCAAGGAGTATGTCTTTCCTACTTGCCATATCCCGGTACTTCTCCCTTGTCTATCATATCCCTGAGGACTTCCAGATAGGAGTCCTCTGCTGTGCCGAAGGCGCTCCTAAGATCCATAAGAGTGTATTTCCCGCCCATCCCTTCTATCCATGCCGCCAGCTTTTCCCTCAGGTCCTTTGGCTTTGCGGCACCCGCGCGGCAGATGTCGCACTTGCCGCAGAGGGCACTTTCCATCTGGCCAAAGTACCTCAGAAGGAACTGTGACCGGCATTCATCCTCCTCTTCCACGTAATCCATCATGGTCTGGACCCTTTCATGGAATGTGCTCCTAAGGAGTTTATACCTCTGTGGGCTAAGCTGGAGGTTTCCGGGCATGAGACGGCCGTGCGCAAGACATATAATGGTGGCGTGGTCTGCGGGGATATATCTGATCACATGATTCACGGAAAGCCCGTACAGAAGCTGCCTCAGGGCCGATACAGGCACTCCCACGCGGCCCGCCACGGCGTCTTCCTCGATGGGCGTTGCGTATGAGAAAATGCCGGTGTACATCCTCATGAGGGCGTCCAGCACATCCGGCATCTTTGGATCCGGAAGGTCAACCCCGTAGAGGGCAGTACGGTCCACGTCTATCTTCACGCGGGTGTCTATATCGGCATCTTCGGCAAGGGACCAGTGGCCCTCCCGGCCGATGTATTTTATGGCGTACCACGCCGGCGCCTGCTGAAGGCCGAAGCGCTTACAGAACTCCCTTATGTCGAACTTAAGCATCCGGCCTTCTCCGCCCTCATAGGGAATCTCATAGAAGATGTGGAGCTTCTGGTAGATATCCTCAATGTATTCCAGGGAGGGGAATGAGACCTGTTCAATCTGCTTAAGGCGGGTTATGTCCGTGCCGTTCCAGAGAAGGACGGCGTATGAAGGCTTCCCGTCACGCCCGGCGCGGCCCGCTTCCTGGAAGTAGGCCTCCGGGGAATCAGGGAGATCGGCATGAACTACAAACCTTACGTCAGGCTTGTCGATTCCCATCCCGAAGGCGTTGGTGCACACCATCACGCGCGTTTTGCCGCTTTTCCATTCCTCCTGCCTCTCTGCCCTTGTATGAGCCCCAAGGCCGGCGTGATAGAATGAGGCCTCGATGCCGGCGCTCCTTAGCTGGGCCGATAATTCTTCCGCACGGCTTCTGCTCCTCACGTACACTATCCCCGTGCCGGGAACGCCGTTACAGATGCTTCTGATCTGGCCGGCCTTGTCCTGGGTCTTGCGGACTATGTAACTTAGATTTGGGCGCTCGAAGCCTGATTTCAGGATGAGTTTCTCCTTGAAGGCAAGGTGCTCCATGATGTCACTGGCCACAAGCGGAGTGGCGGTGGCGGTGAGCGCTATTACGGGGGCGTCTATCTGCTTTCTGATCTTTCCTATCTCAAGGTAATCCGGGCGGAAGTCATAGCCCCACTGGGATATGCAGTGGGCTTCATCCACCACAATGTAGGAGACGTTGAGAACGCTCAGGTATGCGTGGAAGGCACGGGTCTTAAGGCGTTCAGGGCTAAGGTAGAGGAACTTGTAATCTCCGTAGGCGGCGTTGTTCAGGGCAAGGTCCACTTCACGGCGGTTCATGCCTGCGTGGATGGCTATGGCCCTGATTCCGCGGGACTTAAGGTTCTGGACCTGGTCCTTCATGAGGGCTATGAGGGGAGTGACCACAAGGGCTATTCCGTCCTTCATGAGGGCCGGAACCTGGAAACACACGCTCTTTCCGCCGCCGGTTGGAAGTATTGCAAGGACGTCCCGGCCATCCAGGGCGTTCTGGATGATATCCTCCTGCATGGGCCGGAATGAGTCATAGCCCCAATATGTCTTTAGTGTCTCCTGAGGACTCATAGTTTGCTAAGATACGTCTTTTTTCTTAGATTTGTGGTATGAATGTGCAGAAAACAAATGCCGCGAGGCTTCTTGACGCAGCGGGTATTGAGTATTCCCTTGTGCCATATGAAGTTGACGAAGACCACCTTGAAGCGTCCCATGTGGCAGAGCAGTTGGGAGAGGACCTTGACCGTGTATTCAAGACTCTTGTTCTCCGCGGAGACCGCGGCGGGCTCTTTGTGTGCGTGATCCCCGGCTCCATGGAAGTGGACTTGAAGGTCGCAGCACGCATATCCGGCAACAAGAGCTGCGCCATGATACATGTGAAGGAGCTTCTGCCCCTTACGGGCTATATCCGTGGCGGCTGCTCTCCTATCGGCATGAAAAAACCGCTTCCCACGTTCATACATGAGAGCGCCCTTCTTTGGGACACCATTTATGTAAGCGCCGGCGTTCGTGGCCTCCAGCTGTGCATAGCCCCGGAGGCTCTGATTTCCTTTGTTGGCGCCTCCCTCTATCCGCTGTAACATCTGCCATCCAACATAGTTCTCCCCTGGAGGTGGAGGTTAATTTCCACATTTACAGTCACTTACACAATCTTCTACCAGAACTATTTCTGGTAGAAACCATTGCAACTCGCTGTGAATCAGTGACTTGAGCCCCACCGCATCGGCATTACCGAAGTGGGGATTGGGCGTTTCTCTGCTGCGTTGGCATTTGTTACAGAGGCGGTAGGCTCCGGGCAACGAACCACACGTTTTGGGGCCTTTTTGTGCGTTTCGTTGCCCATTTGGTCAATGAATTACACAAAAATGGCGTTATTTGTGCGTTTCGTTGCCCGAGGGTACCATCTGAGATAATTGTTTATTGCAGCAGAGCCGTATTTTTTGTATTTTTGCAGCCAAATAGATCATTATGCGTTCTGACATTATTGTTATAGGCGGAGGAGCCGCCGGACTCATGGCAGCCATCGGCGCTGCGGAGCAGATTGCCGCTGCAGGTGGCTCGGGTACCGTGACCGTACTTGAGAAAATGCCCAAGGCAGGCCGTAAGGTTATGATTACCGGCAAAGGCAGGTGCAATTTCACCAATGTGAAAGACTGGGGAGAGTTCCAGTCCCATATCCGTACGGATGTGAATTTCCTTAACCCCGCCTGGCACACCCTCACACCTCAGGGCGTAATAGATCTTCTGAAGCGTAACGGGCTCAGGAGCGTTGTAGAACGCGGAGACCGCGCCTTCCCTGAATCACATATGGCAGGAGACGTGGTGGATACCCTCCTCCGTGCCTGCACCCTTTCTGGCGTGAAAGTGGTCACGGACTGCGAGGTGAAAACCATTGACGTAACGCCCCGCGGGTTCAGCCTTGACTGCGTCCAGACTTCCCGTAAGCAGGTGCGCGTCCACACTGACCGTCCCCCCATGCGCGGAAAACCCGCTCCCACAAGGGAAGAACTCACAATTGAGCCCGTAGAGTATAACTGCACCAAACTCATCGTGGCAACCGGCGGCCTCTCTTACCCCGGCACCGGAAGCACCGGAGACGGCTATATGTGGGCAGAGGAACTTGGCCACGGCATAGACTCCTGCTTCCCGGCCCTTACCGCCCTGGTACCCGCCGGTTACAAGGATTCAAATCCCCTTCAGGGCCAGATCAAGGAGGCATTCCGCGGCCGCACCGTTTACGGCAAGACCAAGGAGAGAAAGATTGCGCCGCTTCCTTCATGGTATCCTAAGTTTGAAAAACACATAGAGCGCATTACACCTCTCAGTGAGCTTGGAGAGCTGTTTAACGGCAATAATCTGGACAATGTCCAGCTATCCCTTTACATCAACGGGAACCTCGCCCAGCAGGAGTTCGGGGACATTGAATTCACGGACGGCGGTCTTGAAGGCCCCCTTGGCTTCATGGTAAGCCGCAAGGCCGTGAAGGCCCTCATAGACGGCCAGAAGGTGTACGTGAGCCTTGATCTCAAGCCTGCCGTGGAGCTTGAAAAACTGGATGCCGATATCCACTCCAAGTGGGAGGAAGTGATTCACGACGACCGCTCCAAGGGCCAGAGTTTCCAGCGCCTTTTCCGTATCATGCTTGGAAAGCTCATTCCCTGGAACCTTACCCTGGCCTTTCTGAAGTGCAACCCCAAGGTGAGCGTAGACACCCTTGCATCGGCCCTGAAGGACTGGCGCATGGACATTGCCGGATTTGTGGGCTTCGAGCGCGCCGTAATCACCGCAGGAGGCATCTCCACTGCCGATGTAACCGCCAAAACCCTGGAATCAAAGAAGCAGCCTGGCCTGTACTTTGCCGGAGAGGTCCTGGATATGGACTGCGACACAGGCGGCTACAATATGCAGGTTGCATTCTGCACCGGATACCTTGCCGGTCAAAGCGCCGCCAAAGCACTGTAATGTATAAAGTCAACGAGATATTCTACAGCCTTCAGGGAGAGGGCTTCTGGACGGGAACGCCCATGGTGTTCGTGCGCCTTAGCGGGTGCAACCTCCGCTGCCCCTTCTGTGACACCAATCACAGCGAGTTCCGCCTCATGACCGTGGAAGACATCGT